>Ga0308160_10000275_pt1 | contig 120540 bp, 146 predicted proteins | sample PhyFR1_FD_201036 | JGI IMG/M metagenome (GOLD analysis project Ga0308160, IMG submission 201036) | Phyllosphere microbial communities from UC Gill Tract Community Farm, Albany, California, United States - DLSLF.R1 | ecosystem: Host-associated > Plants > Phyllosphere > Unclassified | place... | reverse complement strand
CAACCTTGGCAAGGTTGCGCTCTACCAACTGAGCTACTCCCGCTTCGTTTCGTTTGCTGCAATGTCTCGCAACAGGCAGGCATTATAGAGATGCTGAGCTATGTGTCAAGGATGGCTCAATAGAAATCTTATACTGCGCCGGATTTTTCCTTGATCAGCGGCCAGGCACGGCGCAGATAGTAGAACATCGACCAGACCGTCAGCACGCCGGCGATCCACAGCAGGACCTCCCCTGCGATGTGCATGTCGAGCACGGTGTAGATCGGATCGTGGAACAGCAGCATCGGGATCGCGACCATCTGCACCGCGGTCTTGATCTTGCCGAGCGAGCTGACCGCTACCGACTTGCGGGCGCCGATCTCGGCCATCCATTCGCGCAGCGCCGAAATCGTGATCTCGCGGCCGACGATGATGAAGGCGAGCACGGCGTTGACCCGGTCCAGCTGCACCAGCACCAGCAGCGCGCCCGCGACCATCAGCTTGTCCGCGACGGGGTCGAGGAAGGCGCCGAAGGCCGAGGTCTGGTTCCAGCGCCGCGCCAGGTAGCCGTCGAACCAGTCGGTGACGGCGGCGACGATGAAGACCAGGGTCGCCGCCAGGTTGCGGTCGGCCACCGGCAGCCAGTGGGTGGGCAGGTAGTAGACACCGACGACGAGCGGAATGAGAGCGACGCGTAACCAGGTCAGGAAAATCGGGATGTTAAAGGGCATAAAGCTGATCAGTGAACATAGCGCCGCTAGTCTACATGGCTCTTGCCTTTTAAACCAGTTGAGCTCAACCGTCCCTGAGATTCAATGCAGCTGCCTGTAGATCTCTTCCGCCAGCGTGCTCGAAATGCCCTCCACCGACATCAGATCCTCGACGCTGGCATCGATCACCCCGCGCAGGCCGCCGAAGCGCGCTAGCAGTTTCTGGCGGCGCTTGGCGCCGATCCCTTCAATTTCTTCTAAGCGCGACGCCTGGCGGGCCTTGGCGCGCTTGGCGCGCATGCCGGTAATGGCGAAGCGGTGCGCCTCGTCGCGGATCATCGCGACCAGCATCAGCGCCGCCGATTCCTTGCCCAACTCCTGCGGGTCGCGGCCGTCGGCGAAGATCAGGGTCTCGAGGCCGACCCGGCGCCCCTCCCCTTTGGCCACGCCGACGATGTTGCTGACGTCCAGGCCCAGCTCGGAGAACACCTGGCGCGCCATCTCGACCTGGCCCTTACCGCCGTCGATCAGGGCGATGTCGGGCATCACGCCCTCGCCGCCCGCGACCTTCTCGTAGCGCCGCATCAGGACCTGGCGCATGGCGGCGTAGTCGTCGCCCGGCGTGATGTCGTTGATGTTGTAGCGGCGGTATTCGCCGTTCTGCATCTGGTGGTGATGGAAGACCACGCAGGAGGCCTGGGTCGCTTCGCCGGCCGTGTGGCTGATGTCGAAGCACTCGATGCGCAGCTCGTCCAGGTTATCTGACTCGAAGCCCAGCGTATCGGCCAGCGCGCGCGTGCGCGCCTGCTGCGAACCCTGCTCGGACAGCAGGCGCGCCAGCGAGATCTCGGCGCCCTTCTGCGCCAGCTCCAGCCACTGGCGGCGCTGGCCCTGCGGCTGGAACACCAGGTTGATGCGGTGCCCGCACTGCTCGGTCAGCGCGTTGATCAGCTCCGGCATGTCGAAGAAGGTGTTGAGGATGAAGGTGCCGGGGATGAACTTGTCGCCGTAATGCTGGGCCAGGAAGGCGGCCAGCACCTCGACTTCGATCGGGCTCTCCTCAAGGGCCTCGCCAACGTGGCTCGGGAAGTAGGCGCGGTCGCCGAGGTGGCGGCCGCCGCGCACCATTGCCAGGTTGACGCAGGCGCGGCCGCCCTGCACCACCACGGCGATGATGTCGACATCCGCATCGCCGACCGTTTCCATGCTCTGGGCGTGCAGCACTTTTGAGAGCGCCTGGATCTGGTTGCGCACCGATGCCGCCTGCTCGAACTTCAGGTTTTCGGCGAAGGTCAGCATTTTCGCGTTCAGGTCTTCCAGCACCTCGGTCTGGCGTCCGCGCAGGAATTTCGCGGCATTGTCGACGTCGCGCTTGTAGTCCTCGGGGGCGATCAGGTCCACGCAGGGACCGCTGCAGCGGCCGATCTGGTGCAGCAGGCAGGGCCGCGTGCGGTTGTGGAAGACGCTGTCCTCGCAGGTGCGCAGCTTGAACACCTTCTGCAGCAGCTGCATCGACTCCTTGACCGCCCAGGCGCTCGGGAAAGGCCCGAAGTACTGGTTCTTCTTGTCCAGCGCGCCGCGGTAATAAGCCATGCGCGGCGCGTCGCCGCCGGTGATCTTCAGGTAGGGATAGGATTTATCGTCCCTGAACAGGATGTTGTAGCGCGGCTTGAGGGTCTTGATCAGGTTGTTTTCCAGGATCAGGGCCTCGGCCTCGCTGTGCGTGACGGTGGTCTCGAGGCGCGCGATCTGCGAGACCATCATCGCGATGCGCGGGCTCGACAGATTCTTCTGGAAGTAGCTCGACACGCGGTTCTTCAGGTTGCGCGCCTTGCCGACGTAGAGGACCTTGTCCTCGGCGTCGAAATAGCGGTACACACCCGGCAGGCCGGGCAGCTTGGCGACGGTGGCCAGCACCTGCTCGCGCACTGCCGCGCCCGGCTTGCTGCCGACGGCATCCTTGGTGATGGTCGCGTTGAGCTCTTCCTTCATGGCCTGCCAGGCGTCCGGCCGGGCGCGCGGCGAACCCTCGGACTGGCCTTCTGCCTTGGCCCGGTTCTTGGCGGCGCGGGCGCGCTTGCTCGGTTCCTCGTGCGACAGGACCGGCATCGCGGCGCCGCCGGCGGCAACGTAGGCTGCCGGGGCTTCATGGACTTCCGGTACTTCCGAAGCTGCCGGGACCTCCGGCAGCTGCTCATTTGATCGAACTTCCTTGGTCACTTGGGTCCTACTCGTTGGGTGTTAGGCCGGCGCCTGGGTCACGATCACGAAGGCGACGCCGTAGTCGGCTTCGTCGCTGATCGTCACCTGCGCCGTGAGACGGTGTTCGCGCATGAATTCTTCGAGCGCGCCGCTGCAGACGATGACGGGTTTGCCGCTGGGGGCGTTGAGCATCTGGGCCGAGCGCCAGGTCATGGGCATGCGCATGCCCATCCCGATCGCCTTCGAGAACGCTTCCTTGGCCGAAAAACGCGTGGCCAGGAAGCGCAGCCCGCGTACGTCATTTTTGGCGCGGCGGGCGAGGTATTTCTGCATTTCCTGCGGTCCGAGGATCTTCTCGGCGAAGCGGTCGCCGTTGCGCGCGAGGGCGGCCTCGATGCGCGAGATCTGGACGATGTCGGTGCCGATCCCGTAGATCATGAACGCGAATCTCCTTCGACCTTCCGGTCAGGTCTCCGACGACGGATTGCCGAGCGCGACCCCGAGGCGGGCGTCGACCATGATCGCCTTCATCTCGCGCACCGCGTGCTCCCATCCGACGAAGATGGAGTGCGCCACGATCGCGTGGCCGATGTTCAGCTCATGGATCTCGGGGATGGCGGCGATCGGCTGCACGTTCGTGTAATGCAGGCCGTGGCCGGCGTTCACGCGCAGGCCGTGCTTGATACCCGCGCGCACGCCCAGCTTGATGCGCGCCAGTTCGCGCGCCACTTCCTCTTCCTCTTCGGCTTCGGCATAACGGCCGGTGTGCAGCTCGATCACCGGCGCGCCCACCGCGGCGGCGGCGGCGATCTGCTGTTCGTCGGCGTCGATGAACAGCGAAACGCGGATGCCCTCGCCTGCCAGCTGCTTCACCGCGGCTTCGACGTCCTTGTAGTAACGGATTACGTCCAGGCCGCCCTCGGTGGTGACCTCTTCGCGGCGCTCGGGCACCAGGCAGACGTCCTGCGGGCGCACTTTGCAGGCGAAGTCGATCATCTCCTGCGTGACCGCGGCTTCGAGGTTCATGCGCGTCAGCAGCTGCGGCCGGATCGCCAGCACGTCGGCGTCCTTGATGTGGCGGCGGTCTTCGCGCAGGTGCAGCGTGATCAGGTCGGCGCCGGCCTGCTCGGCCAGCAGCGCGGCGCGCAGCGGATCCGGATACACGGTGCCGCGCGCATTGCGGACGGTGGCGACGTGGTCGATGTTGACGCCCAGGTCGATGACCGGGCCGGCGGGTTGCAGGAAGCTCATTGGCAGTACTCTCTTCTTTTTAAAGCTGCATCAGGTCGATCAGGATTTGACGCGTATTCAGCGGCGCGCCACCCAGGTGGTAGGCCAGCAGGAAACGCATCAGCTGCTTGCTCTGCGCCTGCGTCTGCGGGTCGCCGTAGTGTTCGTTTTCCATGTCGATCAGGGTCTTGCCCGAGACCACAGGCCAGGTATCCCCGGCCTGCGCCCTGCGTGCGCCGCGCTCCGGATCGACGACGTACATGCCGTCCGGCTCGACCCGCGCGCGGGTGCCGGTGTCGCGCACCAGGTTGGCGGCCACCCCGGTTTCCTTAAGTAGGGCCAGTTCGAACTTTCGCAAGACGATCTGCGCAGGTTCATTGTGCGCCAATTCGTTGAGCGTCGCCACGTAGTGGTCGAACAGCTTCGGGTGCGGATCGTCGCGCGCCAGCAGCTTGACCAGCAGTTCGTTCAGGTAGAAGCCGCACAGCAGCGCGGTCTTTTCGATCGGCAGCATGCCGCCGACCCAGTCGGCGTCGATCAGGGTGCGCAGCTCGGACTTGCCGGAAAAGGAAATCGATAAAGGCTGGAAGGTCTGCAGCACTCCGCGCAGCTTGGACAGCGGCCGCTTGGCGCCCTTCGCCACCACGCCGATGCGCCCATGGTCGCGCGTGAACATGTCGACGATGAGGCTGGTTTCCTTGTAGGGATAGCTGTGCAGCACGAAGCTGGGCTGGCCCAGCACCCGGGTGTCGCGCGCCGGGGCGGCGCGGCGGCGTTCGGGCTTGGCAGCCGCCGGCGCGGGCGAGCGTGCGGGAGCGGGCGCAGGCGCGGAGGGAGCCGGCACAGGCACCGGATTCGGCAGCGGCGCAGGCGGCACCGCGGTCACGGCGTAGGGCGCAGTGGCTTCCTGCGCCTCGTCCGGGCTGTTGCTGTTTTGGTCGTCCTGGCCGGCCATGCGGTGGGCGTCGCCTGTAGGCTTATTCGTAGCCGTAGGCGCGCAGGCCGGCTTCGTTGTCGGCCCAGCCGGATTTCACCTTGACCCAGATTTCCAGGTACACGGGGCCGCCGAACAGCTTTTCCATGTCCAGGCGCGACTGGGTCGAGATCTCTTTCAGGCGTGCTCCCTTGTTACCGATGAGCATGGCCTTGTGCGTGTCGCGCTCGACCAGGATCGCTGCGAAGATGCGGCGCAGATTGCCCTCCTGCTCGAATTTCTCGATCAGCACGGTGCTGGTGTAAGGCAGCTCGTCGCCGACCAGACGGAACACCTTTTCGCGCACGATCTCGGCGGCCAGGAATTTCTCGCTGCGGTCGGTGATGTCGTCCGGGCCGAAGATCGGTGGATTTTCCGGCAGGTGGCGTTCGATTTCCTTTTCCAGCGCATCGACCTGGAAGCGCAGCTTGGCCGACACCGGGACGATGGCCGTGAAGTCGCGCATGGCGGCCAGCTTTGCGGCGAAAGGCATCAGCTCGGCCTTGTCCTTCATGCGGTCCGACTTGTTGATCACCAGGATCACCGGGACGTTCTTCGGCAGCAGGTCCAGCACCTGCTGGTCGGCCGGGCCGAAGGTGCCTGCTTCGACCAGGAACAGGATCACGTCCGAGGCCGTGAGGGTGTTCGAGACGGTCTTGTTCAGGGTCTTGTTCAGTGCGTTCGCGTGGCGGGTCTGGAAGCCCGGCGTATCGACGTAGATGAACTGGGTATTGTCGCGGGTCTGGATGCCGGTGATGCGGTGGCGCGTGGTCTGGGCCTTGCGCGAGGTGATCGACACCTTGGCGCCGATCAGCACGTTCATCAGCGTCGACTTGCCCACGTTGGGGCGGCCGACGATGGCGATGTAGCCGCAACGGAAATCTGCGGGGGCGCCCTCGCCTTGGTGCTTGTCGGTCTCGATGTTCATGCGGGTGTTTCCTGTAAATTCATTAATGCGGGCGCGCGGCCTGGCTGCCGGCCTGGTCGTTGTTCTGCTCGGCGCTCTGGTCAGTTGCAATCCCGGCCAGCTTCAGCTGGGCCGAGCGCGGGCGGCTCTTGCGGGCGCCGCCGGGATTCTTCTGCATCGCCTGTTCGGCCACGTCGAGGGCCAGGCGCGCGGCCGCCTGCTCGCCGGCGCGGCGGCTGCCGCCGCGGCCGAAGACCTGGATGCCGAGCTTGGGCACCAGGCATTCGATCTCGAATTCCTGGCTGTGGGCGGCGCCATGGGTCGCCACCACGTTATAGGTCGGCAGCGAGATCTTCTTGGCCTGCAGAAACTCTTGTAATAAGGTCTTCGCGTCCTTGCCGAGGGTGCGCGGGTCGACCGAGTCCAGCAGCGGGATGTAGAAGGCGCGGATCACGTCGCGTGCGCTGTCGAAGCCGCTGTCCAGGAAGATCGCGCCCAGCAGCGCTTCGAGCGTGTCGGCGAGGATCGACGGGCGGCGGAAACCGCCCGACTTCAGCTCGCCCTCGCCCAGGCGCAGGAACTGCGACAGCTCGAGCTTCTGGGCGATCTCGTACAGCGTCTGCTGCTTGACGAGGTTGGCGCGCAGGCGCGACAGATCGCCTTCGGCCAGGTCCTTGAAGCGCTCGTACAGCACCGAAGCAACCACGCAGTTGAGGATCGAATCTCCAAGGAACTCCAGGCGTTCGTTATGCAGACTGCTGTGGCTACGGTGGGTCAGCGCCTGCTGGAGCAGGCTGGGGTCCCGGAACGTATGACCGAGGCGCGTTTGCAATAACTGAAGATTCATTGTCGTTTCATTGTGTTGCTCGGCAGCTTGCTTGCAGCTTATTTTGCGGCCGACTCATCCTTTGCGGCTACCGCGCCGCTGGGGTCGGTGGTGCCGGCAAAGTCGATCAGCAGGCTGACGTTGCCTGCCACCGGAATGCGCTTTTCGTAGGCGAAGCTGACTTCAGCCTGGCCGTTGTCGCGGGTGATCACCAGGTCCTTCGGGGTGACCGCCGTGATGTTGTTGACCTCCGCATTGCGCGCGAAAGCCTGCTGGATCTCGTGGGTGCCGGGACCGGCCGCCTTGGCCGCCGCGATGCCGTTCTTGATCGAGCGGTACTCGGCCCAGGCCGGGAAGATCTTCATCGCCATCACGGCGAGGAAACCCAGCACGATCAACACCACGATCAGGCCGGTCAAGGAAAAGCCGGCCTCCCTACCCATCTTTACTTGTCGCATCTGCGCCCCCGAAAATATCAGTGGATACCGCCGATGCGCTTCGGGTTACTGAAGTTCATCCAAACAAACACAGCCTTGCCGACGATGTTCTGGTCCGGCACGAAGCCCCAGTAGCGGCTGTCTGCGCTGTTGTCGCGGTTATCGCCCATCATGAAATAATTGCCTTCCGGTACGATACAGGTAAATTTATCGTAGGAATAGGTGCAATTCTCGTGATGCGGGAAGTCCGGATCGACCGCAGCGAGGTTGATCGTACGCTGTCCGTCCATGTTCAGAATGCGGTGCGGCGCGTTCGACAGCTTCTCCACGAACTGCTTGTGGTACACCGGGCGCTCGTCGTCGAGGTAGTCGTCCATCGGTTCGTACTGGACCGGCACACCGTTCACGGTCAGGCGCTTGTTCTCGTAGGTGATTTTATCACCGGGCACGCCGATGACGCGCTTGATGTAGTCCTGGCTCATGTCCTTCGGGTACTTGAAGACCATGACGTCGCCGCGCTGCGGGTTGGCGACGTCGATGATTTTCTTGTTGATCACCGGCAGGCGGATGCCGTAGTCGAACTTGTTCACCAGGATCAGGTCGCCCACCAGCAGGGTCGGCACCATCGACGAGGATGGGATCTTGAACGGCTCGAACAGGAAGGAACGCAGGAAGAATACCAGCGCGATGACCGGGAAGAAGCTGCCCGAGTACTCGACCCAGGTCGGCTGGCGCAGGATCGAGGCTTCCAGTGCGGCGCGGTTGCCGTTGTCGACCTTGATGCCGTCCGCGGTCAGCTTCGAGCGGTGGGCGTCGTACTCGGCCAGGGCGGCGTCGGCACGGGCGCGGCGCTGCTTGGAGAGCACGAACAGGTCCAGGAACCAGATGATGCCCGTGACCACCATCGCCACGAAGAGGATTAGCGCAAAATTGCCGAGGATCGGTTGCAGATTCATCGCTTGTTATTCTTCCCGTATTCTTATTTCTCTTCCACCTGCAGGATGGCCAGGAAGGCTTCCTGCGGGATCTCCACCGAGCCGACCTGCTTCATGCGCTTCTTGCCGGCCTTCTGCTTTTCCAGCAGCTTCTTCTTACGCGAAACGTCGCCGCCGTAGCACTTGGCCAGGACGTTCTTGCGCAGCGCCTTGACGTTTTCGCGCGAGATGATGGTCGCGCCGATCGCGGCCTGGATCGCCACGTCGAACATCTGGCGCGGAATCAGTTCGCGCATCTTGGCCGCCACCTGGCGTCCGCGGTAAGGGGCGTTGGCACGGTGCACGATGATCGCCAGCGCATCGACCTTCTCGCTGTTGATCAGCATGTCGACCTTCACCACGTCGGCGGCGCGGTTTTCCTTGAACTCGTAGTCCATCGACGCGTAGCCGCGCGAGGTCGACTTCAGGCGGTCGAAGAAGTCCAGCACGATCTCGGCCATCGGGATCTCGTAGTGCAGCTTGACCTGGCGGCCGTGGTAGGCCATGTCCATCTGGATGCCGCGCTTGCCGTTACACAGGGTCATCACCGCGCCCACGTACTCTTGCGGCATGTACAGGTTGACGTCGACGATCGGCTCGCGCACTTCGTTGATCTTCGACGGTTCCGGCATCTTGGACGGGTTGTCGACGCGGACGATGCTGCCGTCGCGCATCTCGACCTCGTAGACCACGGTCGGCGCGGTGGTGATCAGGTCCATGTCGAATTCGCGCTCCAGGCGCTCCTGCACGATCTCCATGTGCAGCAGGCCCAGGAAGCCGCAGCGGAAGCCGAAGCCCAGCGCCTGCGAAACTTCCGGCTCGTACATCAGGGCGGCGTCGTTCAGCTTCAGCTTTTCCAGCGAGTCGCGCAGCGCGTCGTACTGGTTGGCCTCGACCGGGAACAGGCCGGCGAACACCTGCGGCTGGACTTCCTTGAAGCCCGGCAGCGGCGCCGGCGCCGGCTTGGCCGCGTGGGTCACGGTGTCGCCCACCTTGGCGGCGGTCAGTTCCTTGATGCCGGCGATGATGAAGCCCACCTGGCCGGCCTTCAGCTCCGGCAGCGAGACCGAGCGCGGCGTGAAGATGCCGATGTTCTCGACCAGGTTCACCGACTCGGTCGCCATCAGCAGGATCTTTTCTTTCGGGCGCAGGGTGCCGTTGACCACGCGCACCAGCATGACCACGCCCACATACGGGTCGTACCAGGAGTCGACGATCAGGGCCTGCAGCGGCGCATCCGGGTCGCCCTCGGGCGGCGGCACCTTGGCGATCAGGGTCTCCAGCACGTCTTCCACGCCCAGGCCGGTCTTGGCCGAGCAGACCGTGGCGTCGCTGGCGTCGATGCCGATCACGTCCTCGATCTCTTTCTTGGCGTTGTCCGGATCGGCGTGCGGCAGGTCGATCTTGTTCAGGATCGGCACCACTTCCACGCCCAGGTCGAGCGCGGTGTAGCAGTTGGCGACGGTCTGCGCCTCCACACCCTGCGAGGCGTCGACCACCAGCAGCGCGCCTTCGCAGGCCGACAGCGAACGCGAGACTTCGTAGGAGAAGTCGACGTGGCCTGGGGTGTCGATCAGGTTCAGGTTATAGATTTCGCCGTCGCGCGCCTTGTACTGCAGCGCGGCAGTCTGGGCCTTGATGGTGATGCCGCGCTCGCGCTCCAGGTCCATCGAGTCGAGCACCTGCGCGTCCATTTCGCGGTCCGACAGGCCGCCGCACAGCTGGATGATGCGGTCCGCCAGCGTCGACTTGCCGTGATCGATGTGGGCGATGATGGAAAAGTTACGTATGTTTTTCATTAACTGAATTCAAAACCAAAAGAGCGGCAGGCGGTCTCACAACTGCGCTGGGGTGCCGGGAAAATCCAAACCCTGCATTTTACCGGATTTCGGGTCAGAAAGCCCGGATTGCCTACCATCAAGTATTTATCGGCTTAGCCGTTAAGCATGCAAGACCTGTAAGTTCACCTGCACTTCACTGCATGCAAAGCGCCGACCATGATTATCGCCCCTGACCCGCAAGCCTGGAAAGCACGCCAGCGCCTGCCGCTGCACGAACGCATCCTGGCGATGCCGCCTGAAGTCTGCGATCTGGTGCGCCAGGTGAACGTGGCGTCCGGCCTGGACGCGCTGCCGGTGCCGGCGGCGCCGACCCCTGTCCTGCGCCGCGAACTCGGCGACGCCGTCGCCGCCATGCCGGCCGCCGTGCGGGAGCTGGTCGATCCGCTGCTGCTGGGCGTCTGCCTGGGCCACGGCCTCGGTTCCTCGGGCATCACCGACATCGTCGCCGATGCCGAAGGACGCATCCTGGGCTGCGTGGTGCTGCTCGACATCGGCATGCTCGCGCCGCACGGGGCGAATTCCTGGGCGAGCTGGAAGGAGAACCTTCCTTTCCTGGCGGACGGCGACTATACGCTGTCCGCCACCATTGCCGCGCCTGCCCGGGACACGCGCAGCGGCGCCATGCAATACCTGCTGCTGCACGAATTCGGCCATGTATTGAGCGCCGGCTATTCCTTCCTGCCGGCCTGGTGGGCGCCGGTGCCGGACCAACCTTTCGCCTGGCTCGACCTGAGCTGGGGCATGGATGACGGCGGGCGCTTCGTGCCGCATGCGGCCTCGGATTTCGAACTGCGCGGGGTCGTCGATTTTTACGGCACGCGCAAGCTGGGCAGCGATGCCTTGGTCACCGCCTGCGCGGGCCTGGAGCAAAGCGATTTCGCCAGCCTGTACGGCGCGACGAATCCCTACGACGACTTTGCCGAATGCTTCGCCAGCTATGTGCACTGCGAAATGCTGGGCCAGCCGCAGGTGCTGGAAGTGCTGGCCGGCGGGCAGCCGGTGGCGCAGCTTGAACACTTCTGGGACAGTCCGCGCAGCCTTCGCAAGCGGCGCTTCATGGAATGCCTGCTGGATGTGGGCGTTGAAGCGGAGATCGCGCCGGCGGCGCTGGCGGCCTGAGTCTCAGGCCGGCTGCGCGAGTCCGGGATGGGCGCGCAGCGCGGCTTCGTCGAGGAAATAGTGGCACAGTTCGGGCGCGTTCAGATCCTCGCCGAACAGCACCGGCACCAGTTCGTCGAAGCGCGCCACCAGGCTCGGGTCCGGGCTGGCGTCGATATCGATCACGTCCACGCTGAAGGGCAGCCCTTCGCGCGCCATGAAGTTGCGCAGGGCTGCCAGCATGTCCTCGCACAGGTGGCACCAGCTGCGCGAGTACAAAGTGAAGCGAAGCGTGCGGCTCATCGTCGCCTTACTGACGCGGCTTGATCACGACGTAGCGCGTGACGTTCTCGCGCCGCACCAGCAGGGCCACCGGCTTCTTCGGATCGTGCTTGGTCACCAGGCCGTTGAACTGGGCCGCGCTGTTGACCACGGTGTTGTCGATCTGCAGGATCAGGTCGCCGGCCTGGATGCCGGTGCCGGCGGCGCGGCCATCGGCGAAATCGACCTGCACGCCGGCCTCGACCTTCAGCTCGCGCTTGTCGGCGGCCGGGATGTCGGACACCTGCAGGCCGAGCGCATTGGTGGTCTGCTCGGGCGCCTTCTTCTTCGGCTGGGCCTTGTTTGCCGCCGCCGCCTCGTCCTGCAGCTCGACGATGGTCACCGGCAGGTCCAGCTGCTGGCCGCGGCGCCAGACGCTGACGGTGGCGCGGCTGCCGACTGCGGTGCCGCCGACCTGGCGCGGCAGGTCCGAGCTCTTTTCGATGTCCTTGCCGTTGAATTTCAGAATGATGTCGCCGGTCTTGACCCCGGCCTTTTCCGCCGGCCCGCCTGGCTCGACCATCGCCACCTCGGCGCCGCGCGCACGGCCCAGGCCCAGCGATTCGGCGACGTCGCGCGTGACTTCGCTAATCTGCACGCCCAGGCGTCCGCGCGTGACTTTACCGGTCTTCTTGATCTGGTCGGCAACGCGCATCACCTCGTCGATCGGCACGGCGAAGGAAATGCCGTTGTAGGCGCCGGACAAGGTGGCGATCTGCGAGTTGATGCCGATGACTTCGCCGCGCATATTGATCAGCGGGCCGCCCGAGTTACCGGGGTTGACGGCCACGTCGCTCTGGATCAGCGGCAGGTATTCGCCGGTGTCGCGCGCCTTGGCCGAGATGATGCCGGCGGTGACCGTGTTTTCGAGGTTGAAGGGCGAGCCGATCGCGATCACCCATTCGCCCACGCGGATCTTGTTCGAATCGCCGATCCGCAGCGAAGGCAGGTTGCGGGCCTCGACCTTCAGCACGGCGACGTCGCTGCGGGCGTCCGCGCCCAGCACCTTGGCCTTGAATTCGCGGCGGTCGGTCAGCGTGACCGTGACCTCGTCGGCGCCCTCGACCACGTGGGCATTGGTCATCACGTAGCCGTCATCGGAGACGATGAAGCCGGAACCGACGCCGCGCTGTACCTGCTCTTCCTGCGGCTGCTGCGGCGTGCCGCGGCCGCCACGCCCGCCGCCGCGCGGCGGCATCTGGCCACCGAAGAAGCGGCGCAGGAATTCCTGCATCTCCTCGTCCGCCCCGCCCTGCCCCTGGCCGAGTTTCACGCGCTCGGTGGTGCGGATGTTGACGACGGCCGGGCCGACCTTGTCGACCAGGTCGCTGAAATCCGGCAGCCCGGTGACGGGCGCGGTGACCACGGGTGCGGCCCCGGCAGCAGGTGCAGCAAGTTCGGCCGCATGGGTTACGGGGGACATCATCAGACTCGCGCCCGCAAACATGAGGGCCGACAGGAACGTGCTTCCGGTTTTGCTGGTCATGGGATCGATGGGTGTTGAGGCTTGAATTAATGTAATGGTAAGCCAAAATACCAACCTTGTCGCCACGGTACGGGCCGACTGGGGATCGGCCGTCCGGCGCAGCCGGGCGTTGCGACGGCCGGCGCGCCAGGGTCAGCGCGGGGTGGCGGCGACGCCGGACGCGGCCGGTTCGGCGGCGCCGGCAGCGCGCTTGGTGGGCGCGGGCTCTTCTGCCAGCCGCGCAGCAAGGCGCTCGTTGAAGCCGGGCGACAGCTCGGCGGTGGCTTCGGCGCGCAGGACGTCGCCGATGTGGTGGAAGACATCCCAGGCCTGGCGGCCGTCGGGCTCGCCCAGCGCGGCCATGGCCAACTCCAGGTCGGTGTCGGGGATCTCGCCGTCGAGCAGCAGGGAGATGTATTCGCGATTCTTTTTGTTCGTGTCCATCTTGGGTTCCATTACATCGGTTCAGTGGCAAGATTCCTCATGTTTCCTGTGCGCTGGCTACCGACGCTTGTCAGCCGGAATATCGAGCAAGGGCCTCAATTTCTCGGCAATCACTTCGCGCGCGCGGAATATCCTGCTGCGCACCGTACCGATTGGACACGCCATCACCTCGGAGATTTCCTCGTAGCTCAAACCTTCTATTTCACGCAGCACGATCGCGGTCCGCAATTCCAGCGGCAGTGCTTCCATCGCGGCGTTCACCGTGAACGCGATCTGCTTGCTCGCCAAAACGGACTCAGGCGTATTAATGTCTCGCAAGCTGTCCGCGTCGTCAAATCCTTCCGCGCGCTCGGCATCGGCTTCCGTCGAGGTCGGCGCACGCCTGCCCTGGGTGACGAGAAAGTTCTTTGCCGTGTTGATGCCTATCCTGTACAGCCAGGTATAGAACGCGGAATCGCCGCGGAAGTGGCGCAGTGCACGGAACGCCTTGATGAAGGTTTCCTGCACCACGTCTTCCGCCTCGGCCGGGTCATGCACGAGGCGCGACACCAGGCGCATTAGCCGGCGCTGGTATTTCGATACCAGCAGGTCGAACGCCCGGCGATCGCCAGCCTGGACGCGCTCTACCAGCAGTTGATCACACTCGCGTTCGGTTGTCACTGAACGTCCTTGTTGCTTAAGTTGGCCCGCTGCATCTAATCCATGGTGCGCCGCCCGGTCGCCAGTACCGCGACCGTCAGCGCCCGCCAGACTCCCGGTCCGACGCTGTCGCGCCAGACCGGCAGTACCTGCACGCGGGCGCCGGCGCCTTCCGGCTGCAGCCGCAGCAGCATCAGCGGCAGCCAGACGACGGAACCCGGCAACAGGGTCACGGCCGTCGCGCCTGGCCCGCGCAGCCCTTGTTGTACCGTCAGGACCACCTCGCCGGTTCCAGAAATATCAATCCGGTGCGTCTTTGCCCTGCGCGACCCGGCATGCATCAGCACGGCGCTCGCGCCTGCCAGGATCAGGGCTTGAAACGTGCTGAAGTGAAAGTGCTCGGACGCAAAAAAGCCCACCGCAAGCGCGGCGGCGAACAGGCACAGGCCGGCGCCGGCGAGCAGACAAGGCTGGATGCGCGACGGCCCGACGACGGCGGAAACCGCTATCGACATAGGCGATCGAGACCCTGGAGAGAAGTGAAAAACAAAACGCCCGCCCCTTAGACAGGGACGGGCGTTTTTGGTTCGGACCTTAGTTTGGACCTAAGGAAGCCGCTCAGACCTTGGCGAACACCAGCGTACCGTTGGTGCCGCCGAAACCGAAGGAGTTCTTCACCGCGTAATCGATCTTCATTTCACGCGCGGTATTCGCGCAGAAGTCCAGGTCGCATTCCGGATCCTGGTTGAAGATGTTGATCGTCGGCGGCGACACCTGGTTGTGGACTGCTAGCACGGTGAACACGGACTCGAGGCCGCCGGCGCCGCCCAGCAGGTGGCCGGTCATCGACTTGGTCGAGTTGACCACCAGCTTGCCTGCGTGGTCGCCGAAGGTGCGCTTGATGCCCTTCACTTCAGCGACGTCGCCGACCGGGGTCGAGGTGCCGTGCGCATTCACGTACTGCACCTGGTCCGGGTTGATGCCGGCGTAGTTCATTGCCGACACCATGCAGCGCGAGGCGCCGCTGCCGTCTTCGAGCGGCGCAGTGATGTGGTTGGCATCCGCGCTCATGCCGAAGCCGACGACTTCCGCATAGATCTTGGCGCCGCGCGCCTTGGCGTGTTCGTACTCTTCGAGCACCATCACACCGGCGCCCTCGCCCAGCACGAAGCCGTCGCGGTCGCGGTCCCAGGGACGCGATGCCGTGGCCGGATCGTCGTTGCGCGAGGACAGCGCACGTGCCGAGGCGAAACCGCCCAGGCCCAGCGGCGAGACGGTCGACTCGGATCCGCCGGCGATCATCACGTCGGCATCGCCGTACTCGATCAGGCGCGCTGCCGCGCCGATGCAGTGCAGGCCGGTGGTGCAGGCGGTGACGATGGCCAGGTTCGGGCCGCGCAGGCCGAACTTGATCGACAGGTCGCCCGAGATCATGTTGATGATCGAGGCCGGCACGAAGAACGGCGAGATGCGGCGCGGGCCGCGGCTGTCGTATTCTTCCTTGGTCGCTTCGATCATCGGCAGACCGCCGATGCCCGAACCCACCATGACGCCGATACGATCGGCATTCTGCTCGGTGACTTCGAGCGCCGAATCCTGCAACGCCTGGATACCTGCGGCCATGCCGAAATGGATGAAGGTATCCATATGGCGGCCTTCCTTGCCGGGCAGGTAGTCCTCGACGTTGAAGTTCTTCACTTCGCCCGCGAAACGGGTCGAAAATGGCGTTGCGTCGAAACGGGTGATATTGGCGATGCCCGATTTGCCCGCCAGGGCGCTTTCCCACGCTTCGGCAATGCTGTTACCGATCGGGGAAATGCAACCCAGGCCAGTTACGACGACACGACGGTTGCGTGAACTCAAGCGTTTCTCCTGAATTACTGTATGGCTTAGGCCTTGACGTGCGCTTGTGCGTACTCGATGGCTTGACGGACGGTGGTGATCTTCTCGGCCTGCTCGTCCGGGATTTCCATTTCGAATTCGTCTTCCAGTGCCATCACCAGTTCAACGGTGTCCAGGGAATCTGCGCCGAGATCGTCAACGAACGAGGAATCGATTTTGATGTCTGCTTCCGCAACGCCCAGTTGCTCAGCGACGATTTTTTTAACGCGTTGTTCGATATCCGACATGTTATGGCTCCATTAGGTATGTGTTGCGGAAAGTGCGCGCATTTTATCAGGGTTTGCGCGTTGAAAAACTATTTTCAGCGTTTGACGCTATTTCTGCTGAAACTACTGCTAAAAGCTGAGATCTGGTTTAATTCATGTACATGCCGCCGTTCACGTGCAGCGTCGTGCCCGTGATGTAGGCTGCCTGCGGACCGGCCAGGAAGGCCACCGCGTGTGCAATATCTTCCGGCTGGCCCAGGCGGCCCAGCGGAATCTGGGTCAGCAGCGCCTCATGCTGGCCTTCGCCCAGCGACTTGGTCATGTCGGTATCGATGAAGCCCGGCGCCACCGCATTCACAGTGATGTTGCGGCTGCCGATCTCGCGCGCCAGCGCGCGGCTCATGCCTTCCACGCCGGCCTTGGCCGCGGCGTAGTTCATCTGGCCCGGGTTGCCGCTCGATGCGACCACCGACGTGATGTTGATGATACGCCCCTGCTTCGCCTTCATCATCCCGCGCAGCACGGCGCGCGACAGGCGGCCGACGGCGCTCAGGTTGGTGGCGATCACGCTGTCCCACTCCTCGTCCTTCATGCGCATCGCCAGGTTGTCCTGGGTGATGCCGGCATTGTTGACCAGGATGCCGATGCTGCCGACGTTCTTGGTCACGTCGTCGATCACGGCCGCGCACTGGGCGGCGTCGGTCACGTTCAGCGTCACACCCTTGCCGCCGAATTCGGCCAGGTAAGCGGTAATGGCTTCGGCGCCGGCGTCGGTGGTGGCGGTGCCGACCACTTTCGCGCCCTGGCGCGCCAGTTCGAGTGCGATGGCCTTGCCGATGCCGCGCGATGCGCCGGTAACGAGGGCGACTTGGTTTTGCAGGTTCATGCTAAGTCCTTGGCTATATTTGTTTTATTGTGCTTGTACCGCGGCCAGCACGCGCTCCAGCGACGCCTGGTCGACCAGGGCCTCGCCGACCAGCACCGGATCGATGCGCTTGGCCATGCCGATCAGGGTCTTGCTCGGCGCGCACTCGATCACCTGGGTCACGCCGTCCGCCGCCATCTTCTGCATGGTCTCGACCCAGCGCACCGCGCCGGCCGCCTGGCGTACCAGGGCGTCCTTGATCGCGGCAGGATCGTGCAGGATAGCGACGTCGACGTTATTGATCAAGTCGATCTGCGGCGCATTGAACGTCAGGCCGGCCATGTACTCGCGCAGGCGGTCCGAGGCGGGCTTCAGCAGCGAAGAATGGAAAGGCGCCGACACCGCCAGTTTCATGGCGCGCTTGGCGCCCTTGGCCTTGGCGACTTCGCAGGCGCGCTCGACCGCGGCGGTATGGCCGGCGATCACGACCTGGGTCGGTTCGTTGAAGTTGACGGCTTCGACCACTTCACCCTGGGCCGCCTCGAGGCAGACTTCGCGCACGGCATCGGCCTGGAGGCCGAGGATGACGGCCATGCCGCCCTGCCCCACCGGCACCGCGTCCTGCATGGACTGGGCGCGGAAACGCACCAGCGGCACCGCATCCTTGAAATCGATCACGCCCGCGGCCACCAGGGCCGAGTATTCGCCGAGGCTGTGACCGGCCACGACGGACGGCTTCGGGCCGCCGGCCGCGATCCAGGCGCGGTACACCGCCACCGCCGCGGTCAGCATGACCGGCTGGGTGTTGGTGGTCAGGTCCAGGTCTTCCTTCGGGCCGTCGGCGATCAGCTTGCCGATATCCTGGCCCAGCGCTTCCGAGGCTTCAAGCACGGTCTGCTCGACTACCGGATTGCCGGCGAAGCCGTTCAGCATGCCGACGGCCTGGGCGCCCTGGCCCGTAAACAGGAATGCGAATTTCGTCATCTCTAATCCTTTTTTCTTATTTGTTCTTTACATGCGCGCCAAAACGGCGCCCCAGGTAAAGCCGCCGCCGACACCTTCCATCAGGATGTTCTGGCCGGCCTTGATGCGGCCGTCGCGCACCGCCTGGTCGAGCGCCAGCGGAATCGATGCGGCCGAGGTATTGCCGTGTTCGTTGACGGTCACGACCATCTTCTCGAGCGGCAGGCCGAGCTTCTTGGCGGTGCCGTTCATGATGCGGATGTTGGCCTGGTGCGGGATCAGCCAGTCGATGTCGGACGGCGGCATCTTTGCGTGTTCCAGCGCCTCGTAGGCAACCTTCTCCAGCACCGTCACGGCCAGCTTGAACACCGCCTGGCCATCCATGTACAGGAATTTCTCGCCGGAGATGGCGGCATTCGTCGGATTCGTCGGGCCGCACAGGATGTCGCCGTGGCTGCCGTCCGCGTGGAGCTTGACCGCCAGCACGCCCGGCTCTTCCGACGCGCTCATCACCACCGCGCCGGCGCCGTCGCCGAACAGCACGCAGGTGCCGCGGTCGTTGAAGTCGAGGATACGCGAGAACACTTCGGTGCCGATCACCAGCACGTTTTTCGCATTGCCGGCCTTGATGAAGGCATCGGCGGTGGACAGCGCGTAGACGAAGCCGCTGCAGACGGCCGCGACGTCGAAGGCGCCGCCGTTGTTGCGGATGCCGAGCTTGTTCTGCACGATGCAGGCGGTGCTCGGGAAATTGCCGTAGAAATCCGGGGTCGAGGTGGCGACGACGATCAGGTCGATCTGCTCGGGCGCCAGGCCGGCCGCTTCCAGCGCCCTGGTGGCGGCCTTGACGGCCAGGTCGGAAGCGCTCTCGTCGGCGGCAGCATAGTGGCGCGCCGAGATGCCGCTGCGGCTCACGATCCACTCGTCCGAGGTCTCGATGCCCTTGGCGGCAAGCTCGGCCGCCAGATCGTGGTTGGTGACGCGCCGGGCCGGCAGATAGCTGCCGGTGCCGATGATTTTGCTGTACACAGTCATTGCTTAGCCCTGCTGAGTGGTTGCGCCTGGCGCCTGCGGGTCGGATGCTTTTGGCATCAACTCGGTGATCATCGCCGATAGCTGTTCCTGCACATTGTATTGCGCAGCATTATATGCCCGCCTGATTGCCCAGTCGAAAGCAAATGCATTCGCGCCGCCGTGGCTCTTGAAGACCAGGCCTTTCAGGCCCAGCAGGCCGGCGCCGTTATAGCTCTCCGGGTTCAGCTTCTTCAGCGATTTGCGGGCCAGCAGCGCACCCAGCTTGGACATCGTGGACTCCATCAAGGTCGCCTTGAAGAAGCGCGACAGGCCCTCGACCGCCTTCAGGGTCACGTTGCCGACGAAGCCGTCGCAGACGATCACATCGACCGTGCCCTTGAAGATATCGTTGCCCTCGACGTTGCCGTGGAAATTCAGCACGCCGCGCTCGTGGTCGGCGCGCAGCAGGGCGGCGGTGGCCTTGACCACGTCGGTGCCCTTGATTTCCTCGGTGCCAACGTTGAGCAAGCCGATGCTGGGGCGGCGCTGCTCCATGGCCTGGAACAGCACGGCGCCCATGATGGCGAACTGGTGCAGGTGATGCGGCTCGCAGTCGACGTTGGCGCCGAGGTCCAGCATATAGGTCGGGCTGCCCTTCTGGTTCGGCATGATCGAGCAGATCGCCGGACGGTCGACGTCGGCCATGGTCTTCAGCACATAGCGCGAGATCGCCATCAGCGCGCCGGTATTGCCGGCGGAGACGCAGACGTCGGCCTGGCCATCCTTGACCAGTTCGATCGCCACGCGCATCGACGAATCCTTCTTGCGGCGCAGCGCCACTTCGATCGGATCGTCCATCGCCACCACTTCGGTGGCGTGCTTGATCGTCAGATTCGGATTCTTGTCCGCGTGATGTTTCTTGAGTTCGGCACGCACCTGGTCTTCCAGGCCGACGAGAATCAGCTGGGCCTGCGGTTGGTGCTTGAGGAAGGCGAGCGCGCCGGGAATGGTAACTGAGGGGCCGTGATCGCCGCCCATGCAGTCAATGGAAATTGTAATTGTCATTTTTCGGAATGAACCGCGCTGCCTCAGGGACGGGCGGCGGCGTGTCCTTGCGCGGCGGAAAGCCGGCCGGACTTAGCGGGATCGAAAACGACGGTACACACAGCAGGTATGCAACCGGAATCAATATCGCAAAAGAGAAAGCGGCGCCACGCACTTGACATACGTTGCACCGCTTTCATCGAACAAAACAGCAAGACGGCGATTACTCGTCGTTCTTGGTCTTGATCACTTTGCGACCACGGTAGAAACCGTTCGGGCTGATGTGGTGACGCAGGTGGGTTTCACCGGTGGTCGGCTCGACGGCCAGATTCGGTGCAACCAGGAAATCGTGCGAACGGTGCATGCCGCGCTTCGACGGGGACTTCTTATTCTGCTGAACTGCCATGATGACTCCTAAACATAAGTTCTAAAATTCTAACACATTCGACTCGCAATACCATGCCAATCGAGTATCCCAGCGGCAATTAACTACCTTGCCGACATGTTTTAACGCTGCCTACATCTTGCTACCGCTGCCATACTCGACTGCTGCACGCGTTTGACACGTCTTTTGTACGCCCGAATGCTTTACCGGCATCCGCGACGCAAAACCTTCTACTACTGTTATTCTGATTTGAGGCTCTTCAGTGCCGCGAACGGCGATACCTTCTCGGACTTCAGGGAGTCCATCAGCTTGGTATCGGGGCATACCTCATGCTTCGGTGCCTGCGGCAGGGCCAGCAGGGCTTCATCTTCCAGCAACTGCATGATGTCGGTGCTATGGCTGCCGACGATCACGTCGATGGTTTCATCGTCGAGGATTTCCTCGATCTCATCCGCTTCCTGGTCGTCCTTGCCGAGTACCAGCATGGTCGACGAATCGAGTTCGTAGCCGAACGGCGCCAGGCAACGCTGGCAGACCAGCTGGACGGCCCCGGAGACCGACAAGGTCATCGACGGGTATCCCTGCCTGGTCTGGCCGCCCTGGATATTCCAGGCAATCTGGCCCGACGCGTCGGCGCAGTCGGCTGCCAGGCGGGGCATATCGGCCACCGGTGTTACACCTTCTCGATAGCCGTTGTTCCGACAAAATTCGAAGGCGTCGATGACAAAAGCGCTCATTTGGAAAAGCTTCCCCGGAAAACCTGCGATAATAACAGGCTTCTTCCCGCTCAGTCAAAGAATTCCGCACCGCAGCCGCACCAGCGTCGCATCCCGGCCCACCTGGCTGTAGGGACCATAGGATTTGCATGCCGGGAAGGCCTATCTATTTGTTTTGCTTATGAATATTGGACTGGCCGACATGATACCAAGTTCCGCCGCAGCCGGCACGCCCTTGCCTCCGTCTTTGCCCTTGATCCTCGCGTCCAGCTCCGCCTACCGGCGCGAACTGCTGTCGCGGCTCGGCCTGCCCTTCGAGGCGATCGCCCCGGATATCGACGAAAGTCCACTCCCCGGTGAAACGCCGGAAGCCACCGCCCTGCGGCTGGCGCGCGAAAAGGCCGCCGCCATCGCGCGCAAGCACCCGGGCGCGCTCGTCATCGGCTCGGACCAGGTCGCCACGCTGGACGGCGAACAGATCGGCAAGCCGGGCAACCACGCCAATGCCCTCGCTCAGCTGCAGAAAATGCGCGGCCGCCGCGTGACCTTCCATACGGCGCTCTGCCTGTGGGATGGCCGCGACGGCAGCGCACAGATCGAGAACGTGCAGACCTTCGTTGCCTTCCGCGACCTTTCCGACCACGAACTCGACGCCTACCTGCGCATCGAGCAGCCCTACGATTGCGCCGGCAGTGCCAAGAATGAAGGTCTCGGCATCGCCATCCTCGAACGCATCGACAGTACCGACCCGACCGCCCTCACCGGCCTGCCGCTGATCGCCCTGACCGGCATGCTGCGCCGCGCTGGCGTGCGCTTTTTCGAGCAATAAGAACTAAGAAGAACTTTTATGCCAGGCACTCTCTACCTCGTCCCCAACACCCTCGGCCCGCTGGACGCCGCGCCGCACGCCCTCTCCCACATCCTGCCCGAACAGGTGCAGGACATTGCTTCCAAACTGGAATACTTCGTGGCCGAGAACGCCAAGACGGCGCGCGCCTTCCTGAAGCTGGTCGCGGTCGACCACCCGCTGGCGCGCCCGCTGCAGGACATCAATATCTCGGAACTGAACGTGAACACGCCGCCTGCCGCCTTGAGCGCCCTGCTGGCGCCGCTGCTCGAAGGCCACGACATGGGTCTGGTATCGGAAGCCGGGGTGCCGGCAGTGGCCGATCCGGGCGCCGACCTGGTGCGCCTCGCTCACCAGCATGGCATCCAGGTGCGGCCGCTGGTCGGCCCGTCCTCGCTGCTGCTGGCCGTCATGGCGAGCGGCCTGAACGGCCAGAGCTTCGCCTTCAACGGTTACCTGCCGACCGATCCGGCCCAGCGCACCAAGCGCATCCAGCAGCTGGAGCAGCGCTCGCGCAGCGAGAAGCAGACCCAGCTGCTGATCGAGACCCCCTACCGCAATGCGGCGATGCTGGAAGCTTTGGTGAGCGCCTGCCAGCCGGGCACCCTCATCTGCGTGGCGACGGATTTGTCGCTGCCGACCGAATCGGTGCGCACGCTCGCGGCATCGAAGTGGAAAACGGCGCTGGCGGCGAACAAGGGGCCGGACTTCCACAAGAAGCCGACCGTGTTCCTGTTGCTGGGACAGTAAGGCAGAGAGTGCCGACAAGCCTTGGGGCAAGGCGCACCGGCGAAGACAGTGCGCTAGCACGGCGAGACGGTGCAACGCCGCACCAGGGCTTGCTCGGCGCTCTCAGTGGGTGCTGGCGTGGGCGCCGAGGCCTCGCACCCAATCGAAGGCGGCTAGTTCGATCTCGCGGATCTGTTTGACCGACAACCCCAGCTTGTCGAGCGCGCGCGCCAGGCTGCGACCGCACTGCTTGCCTTCCAGCTCCTCGGCGACGCTCAGCATCGCGCCATGGTCGCCGGCGCGGTCCAGCAGCGCCGCCTTCACTTCCTGCGAGACATCGACGCGGTCGAGGATGGCCGCCATCGGGATCGCCAGCAGCGCATCCATCAGCGACATCATGCCGACCGTGAAGGCGGTTTCGGCGCTGGCCGTGTCGCCGGGACGCAGCGCCTGGCTCATGAGCTCGAGCAGGCGGCCGCGCGTGGTGGCCATCTGCAGCAGCGGCGAATTCAGTTCGACGCGGCCGTCCGGCGTGCTGTACAGCAGGATCTGCAGCCAGCGCTGCAGCTGGCTGCGGCCGAGCTGGGCCACGGCCTGCGAGACCGACTCGATATGGCGGTCGGGACCGGCGGCGCGGCTGTTCACCAGGCGCAGCAGATTCAGGCTCAGCAGCGCATCGCGCTTGACCGCTGCTTCGATCGCGGCGTTGTCGGCATTCGAGCCGATCAGCTCCAGCAGGCGCAGTACGACCAGTTCGGACGGCGTGATCTTCTTGCCCGACAAAATGGCCGGGCGCGCGAAGTAATAGCCCTGGAAGTATTCGAAGCCGAGTTCCAGGCACAGGCGGAATTCTTCGACCGTCTCGACCTTCTCCGCAAGCAGTTTCTGGCGCGAGCCGCGCAGGCTGGTGGCCAGCTGGGTCAACTCTTCCATACTGACGCCCTTGAGGTCGATCTTGATCACATCGACCAAGTCGATCAGCTTGCTAACCTGCTCGGAATGGCCTATAACATCGTCGAGGGCGAACTTGAAGCCGAGTTCTTTCAGCTCCCGGACCCGCGCCAGGATCGCATCGGTAGGCAGCACGGTTTCCAGGATCTCGAGGATCACCCGGTCCGGCGGCAGAAAACGGACGAAGTCGCTCATCAGCACGACTTCGTCGACGTTGACGAAGGCAAGCTGCTCTCCCACCACCTGTTCCATGCCTAGCTGGGACGCATGGGAAATGACGGTGGCGGTTGCGGCGGCGTAATCGGTCAGTTGCGCGTCCTCGTGCTCCGGGGCGGCGCGAAACAGCAGCTCGAACGCCACCAGCTTCTGGTCGCGCCCGAGGATGGGTTGGCGTGCCAGAAAAAATTCATCGGACGGCATGGACGTGACAGCCGTTGCATCCGCGTGCATCGTAAAAACTCCTGAAAATCAATTTCGGCAGGCACACGCGCGCCGGGGCCGGGGCGAAACCCGGCACCATTGGAACTATACTACAGAGTCGAAAGTCTTTACATTTCGATATCGTATCAAATCGTTACTTGCGCTTCGGGCCACGGGCGGACGATGTCGCCTGCCTGGCCTGGTCGGCGTAACGGAAGGCGGGCGTGCGCTTCTTGGCCGGGGCAGCGGGCGCTTCCCCCTCGGCTTTACCCGCGCCCTTGGCTGGGCGGTCGCCATAAGGCTGCCCCGGCAGGCGCAGGCTGCCGGCGCCGGACAGCGGGCTGGCGCGGCGCGCATTGCCGATCGGCTTGCGCGGACCGGTGTCGAGGCCGCGCGGGGTGGCGGTCCCGGTCACCTGGGTGCCCTTTTCGATGCGGAAGGTGGCGCCGCCGTCCTGGCCGAGCACCTGCACCAGGTAGGGCATGGTCTCGCGCAGCGTCGCTTCCAGCGTGTAAGGCGGATTCAGGATGAACATGCCGCTGCTGTGCATGCCGGTGCCGTCCGGGCCCGGCGTCGCCACGGTCAGGGTCACGTGCAGCCACTCCTTGGCCGGCAGGCGCTTCAGGCGATCGGCAAACTGGCGCGATTCCATGCGCTGCAGCACCGGATACCAGATCGCGTAGATGCCCGACGGGAAGCGGCCGAGGGCCTCTTCGAGCGCATCGCGCACGTGCTTGTAGTCGAGCTTCACTTCGTACGGCGGGTCGATCAGCACCAGCGCGCGGCGCGACGGCGGCGGCAGCAGGGCTTTCATGCTCTGGAAGCCGTCAGCGTGCTCGATCAGGATGCGGCGGCCGCGCGCGCGTTCGCCCTGCTCCGCCTTGTGCGCTTCCAGCTTGCGGAAGTTCTCGACCAGCAGCCGCGTGTCCGCCGGATGCAGTTCGAACAGGCGCAGACGGTCCTCGGGGCGCGCCACCTGCTCGGCCACATAGGGCGAGCCCGGGTAGTAGCGCAGCTTGCCGCTGGGGTTCATGCCGCGCACCAGGTTCACGTAATCGGCCAGCGCCGGCGGCAGATCGTCGCGTTCCCACAGGCGCGCGATGCCTTCCAGGTACTCGCCGCTCTTGACCGCCTGCGCGCTGTCGAGCGCGTACACGCCGGCACCGGAATGGGTGTCGATATAGGTGTAGGCCGCGTCCTTCTGGTTCATGTACTGGTGCAACTGCACCTGCACAAAGTGCTTCAGGACATCGGCGTGGTTACCCGCGTGATAGGCGTGGCGGTAGCTGAACATGGTAATTCCAGGGATGAGGCAAGAAAGCCGCCATTATCGCCTAGATGCGACCTGTTCCCAAAAATTAAAAAACCGCAGTGCTTTGTGAGCGCTGCGGCGGTCCGCGAACAACGGAGGAAATGGTTACGCTACTTTCTTTTCGTCGAAGAACTGTTCGTCCTCCGTGGAGCCGTGCAGCGCCGTGGTCGAGCTCTGGTTCTGCTGGATGGTCTGGGTCACGGCGTCGAAGTAGCCGGTGCCGACTTCGCGCTGGTGCTTGACTGCGGTGAAGCCCTTCTCGGCGGCGGCGAATTCCGCTTCCTGCAGCTCGACGAAGGCCGACATGCCGCGGCGCGCATAGCCGTGCGCCAGGTTGAACATGCCATAGTTCAGGGCGTGGAAGCCGGCCAGGGTGATGAACTGGAACTTGTAGCCCATCGCGCCCAGCTCCTTCTGGAACTTGGCGATGGTGGCGTCGTCCAGGTTCTTCTTCCAGTTGAACGATGGCGAGCAGTTATAGGCCAGCATCTTGCCCGGGAATTTTTCGTGGATGGCCTCGGCGAAGCGCTTGGCGAAGGCCAGGTCAGGCTTGCCGGTCTCGCACCACACCAGGTCGGCGAAAGGCGCATAGGCCAGGCCGCGCGAAATCGCCTGCTCGACGCCCGGACGGACCTTGAAGAAGCCCTCGACGGTGCGCTCGCCGGTGCAGAAAGCCTGGTCGTTGGCGTCGACGTCGGAGGTCAGCAGGTCGGCCGCTTCGGCGTCGGTGCGGGCCACCAGGATGGTCGGGGTGCCCATCACGTCGGCGGCCAGGCGGGCCGCGGTCAGCTTCTCGACGGCTTCGCGCGACGGCACCAGCACCTTGCCGCCCATATGGCCGCACTTCTTGACCGACGCCAGCTGGTCTTCGAAGTGCACGCCGGCGGCGCCCGCCTCGATCATGGACTTCATCAGTTCGAAGGCATTCAGCACGCCGCCAAAGCCGGCCTCGGCATCCGCGACGATCGGTGCGAAGTAATCGATGTCGTCCTTGCCTTCCGACCACTGGATCTGGTCGGCGCGCTGGAAGGTGTTGTTGATGCGCTTGACCACCATCGGCACCGAGTTGGCCGGGTATAGCGACTGGTCCGGATACATCTCGCCGGCCAGGTTGGCGTCGCCGGCGACCTGCCAGCCCGACAGGTAGATCGCCTTCAGGCCGGCCTTCACCTGCTGCATGGCCTGGTTGCCCGTCAGCGCGCCCAGGGCGTTGACATAAGGTTCGTTATTGATCAGGTCCCACAGCTTTTCGGCGCCGCGGCGCGCCAGGGTTTGCTCGATCTGCACCGAGCCGCGCAGGCGCACGACGTCTTCCGCCGTGTAGTTGCGGGTCACATTCTTCCAGCGCGGATTGGATTCCCAGTCCTGCTGCAGGGCGGCGATTTGCTGTTCACGAGTTGCCATGCTGATTCTCCTGATGATGAATGATGAAAACCGGTTGGTAGGAAGCGTCGTTAGGAACATCATAAGCCGGCTTGTGCGTAGCACAACTACTCTTATATAAGACATAGGATCATTTTTATTTCTATTATCTTCAATGACTTGCAAACTTCATTTCATGATGCGAAAACGGATTTCTTAGAACGGAAATGGGTAACTCTGCAGTGTCGGTGCAGTTTTCATATTCGCGAAAGGTCTTCCGGATTATGAAAAATGCTTGATTTCATGTGCACGAACGAAAGCCATCATCGGCCACTGTGCTGAGAATCGATTGATCCGCGCCAAGGACGCAAACACAGTCCGTCCCGTCATCGAGTGCGGCCGTTTTTGTCTTCCCGTCAATATATTTGTTACAAAGGCTGAGTTAGCCGCTTAACAGAGATCCAGGCTTCCCAGCGCCTAACCTGTGTTCGCGGACTCATCCGTATCGCCGGTTCATTCGCAAGACGCGAAGGACCGGCACCCGAGACACAAAGAAAAGGAGAAGGAAGTGAAAACGACGATCCGAAAGACCTTGCTCTCAGCATTGCTTGCCGCCGGCGCCATGGCCTCGGCCCAGGCCGGCACCCTGGAGTTCCAGGGCGTGACCTTCACGTCGTCCTGGACCGACAACGTGCTGACCCTGGAAATCGATGCCGCCAACCGCACCGGCGACTGGTCGAAGGCGACCACCATCGGCGCCCTGCAGCTGAAGGACATCGGCAGCTTCGACAACGTGACGCTGAGCGCCGCCCCCGGCGGCGCAGCCAACTGGACCCTGTCCAGCAATGAGCTGAACGCGAACGGCTGCGGCGGCGGCGCCCACATCGGCAGCGGCCTGTGCTTCTCGGGCCAGCACGTTGCGCTGTCCGACGACATGGTCTTCAAGTTCACCTTCAACGGCGGCGCCACCGACCTCTCCTCGCCGCATGTCAAGGTCAACCTCTTCGACGACGACGGCGGCCGCAAGGTCGGCAGCCTGCTGTCCGAGAACATCCCGCTGCAGCCGGTACCGGAGCCGCAGACCTACGCCATGATGCTGGGCGGCCTGGCGCTGCTGGGGGCGATGTCCAGGCGGCGCAAGCCAGTGCGCGGCTAAGCGCATCGCATTCCTCGTCACGAAAAAAAAGCGCCCTGCCCGGCTTCCCGGACAGGGCGCTTTCGCTTCAATACAGCTGGATTACTTCGCCAGCTCGACCGTCTTTTCTTCGCCGAACGTCAGCTCGCTGCCGTTGACGCCGACATGGATCGTGTCCTTCGGCCCGAAGCGGCCGGACAGGATCGCCTTCGACAGCGGATTCTCGATCCGTTGGTTATGGGTTTTCAACCCTTTGATTTTCCACGAAATTTTATTTAAGCCCTTGATTTAACTAGTTTTATGCTTGCTAGTGGTTGCCGTTGCTTGCCACTGTTTGCTACTACCCCGTAGCCTAGTGCGTAGCCTGGACGCTGGCTGTAGCCTTCAATATACTGTAGGCTACACAACAACGGACACAACAGGAGGCTACGCATGTTTGAGTACCCATCCAGAACCAAGCTCACTATCAAAGAGATCGAGAGCTTTCCCCTCTGCGAAGACGGTAGGCAGGTAACGATCTACGACACAACTCTACCTGGTTTTGCAATCCGTATCGGTAAAACAGCCAAGACTTTCATCGTCTACAAAAGAGTTGCCAAGGGTGCGCCGAAACGCATCACTCTTGGAAAATATGGACAACTCACCCTTGAAGGTGCAAAGGTTGAAGCCAAGAAGCGGCTTGCTGAGTTGTCAACAGGTGTAGATCCGACCGAAGAACGTAAGGCAGTTAAAGAGGCTCTTCAGCGAGTTCAGGCAAAAAACATTCAGACCGTTGAATGGCTTCTGAACGAATACACGACTCAACACATTGTTGCAAACAAGGGCGGCAAGAAAGGCACCTTGGACGGCATCGAAGATTGTCGTGCCTACTTCGGTGCGAAGAGCATTACCTTGCTTAAGCAAGAAGGCGAAACATGGAAGATTGACCGTCAGGCTCAACTGAGCGACTGGCTCAACCGCCCCTTCCGTGAGATCACCAGAGAAGAAGTACTCAATCGCTTCAACATGTTTTCACTGGCTAAGCCCAAACGAGTTCACAAGGCGACTGGCTTGCAACCTATCTGCCGCACCCACCAGCTAAGTTTTAAGTACATGAGTTCGGCTTACAACTTCGTAATCTCTCGTTATGAACTGGACATTAAAGAAAACTTGCGTAATCCCTTTGACGTTCTCAAGGCTCATAACAAATGGAAGAAAACTAAAGTTCGTGAGCGCATGCTTGAATTTCGCAAAGAAGAATTTTCGCTTTGGTGGAAAGCTGCGAACGACTACCGCGATCACAATCCAGTTGCGAGCGACTACATCATCTTCTCCTTGGTTCAGGCTGGACGTTCGATTGATGTTGCACCTTTGAAGTGGAGCCAAGTTGATCTTGAACTTGAAGAGGTCAAGTATCTCAACACTAAAAACGGAAAGACCTACACCTTCCCGTTGACCAAGCTCGCCCTGGAGATCATCAAGCGGCGCAAAGAATTTGCCATCAATGACTATGTGTTTGGCTACACCGACAGCAAGACCGGACACATCCCACAAGACAGCAAGACCCACTTCATTAATATTGGAGAAGCTTGTGGTAAAGTCATCAGTCACCATGACTTGCGCCGCACATGGGGTACGGCTTCCATGTTTGCAAAGGTTGATGAGCGAACCATGAACTTCTGTCTCAAGCATTCCATGAACGACGTGAACGAGCACTACCTTATGCAACATTACGACCTCATCAAAGAGGCTTTGCAAAACGTAGAAGACTATCTGCTCTCCCAAGCGGACAAGTTCAAGCCCGAGGCACCTTTCTTACTAGCCGTCGCATGACCCCCGATGAATTTTTGTTCAAGCTTCAGAACCTTCCGCCTGATACCGTCTTGACGGCTACTCACTTGGCAGCATTATTGGAGGTTCTGAAGCCAACTGCATTACATGCACAAGCGCAGGTAGTTGAAGGGAACTACGACACCTACCCGAACTCAAAAATTATTGGTGAAGACGAGCTAGGAGATTGGATTGGCGAAGCGGTCAGCACATTACAAAAGTGGCGTGTGTCAGGCAAGGGGCCAAAGTTCATCAAGAAGCCTAAAAATGTTGGCTACCGCGTTGGAGACGTGAAGGACTGGCTTGACACCCTTACTGTGTCGTCGACGGCTGAGAGCCATGTCAGGCTGAACCGACTTGAAACCGTTTTCTCTGGCCCTCTTCCCTACTTCGTACCTTTCGGAAGATTGACGGCTTTACCGTTCTTTGACTCACTAGGACTGGATGACGATGAAATTGAAGAAGTAGTGTTTGAGTATGTAGAGCACTACGACGACCCACAGAAAAATATCGCAGCCTGGTTGTACAACCGAATTCCTGTTGAGCCAATGGCTGAACTCATACCACAGCTTGAAGAGTTTATAGCCAACGGTGCAGACGTGAACAGGATCGCCAAGCGGATTTTTGGGGATGAAGTCATTGAGTTTGACACTGCTGAACTCATAGCAGGCTATCAAAGTGGCGACACCTGGTATAACGAGTTGCTTGAGACTCTCCTTGACAGTGGCATGGACACCTCAAAGGTAGCGAACGGCAGCGAAGCTTTTGAACGAGTGGTAAGCAACCGTAAGCTAAATTCTCGGCTTCAAACTATCGTTCCCAACAAACCTATTCAGAAGCCAAAGAGAGACGGCAAGTTATAAGAGTAAGGACACAGATGCCCCGTAAGAAAAAGACCACCGAAGAACGTGTGCTTGAGCAGGCAGTAAAGCATTGGACCAGTCACAAGACAGGAACCGACAGCAAGAGGATAGCCGCAACACTCAAGCTGGACCATGAAGAAGTCAAGAAGGCGATGCTCAGCCTTGAAGCCGCTGGTCTTGCAACCTTAAACAAAGATGAGACTCTGAATGAGATGAGCTTCGGCAAAGACGGCATGAACTTCACGCCTGTTGTCTGCCATATCATTTTCCCTAGCAAGACTGTTCTGACCGAGAACTTCTACAAGACAGACCTGGTGCGGCAAAATCTTCCTGTGTACGAAGAGCGAGTGATGAAGGGAAGTCATACCTACTCGTTCGTATACTTCAATGAGGAAGTCTTGCGCAAGTACCTGACCCGCCCTGACCTCTACGATGTAACCGACACCGTGTCGGGCGGGCATGTCCGATATATGGGAGAGGACGAAGCCTTGTATGTAGAGATTAGGCATGGCCGCAGGAAGCTTGCCGGTGGGCGCAGCGCAATCACTGTCTTCGTGACCGACCTGCTGAAAATGCACGAAGCCGAACAACGGTACTGGCACGGCTACGAGATCACAGATCCCGTTTTTGCCGACGAGGACCACGGCTTTGCTGACTTCCTAGACGTGAACCTTGAAGGTAAGTGGATCTCGTATGAGGACCCTGTAGCCGAGGCTGTAGCAGCCATCAAACGAACCAATGAACGGCTTGGGGTTGAGATCTTCCGCCGCACGGAGAACGAACTGTTGCACGCCCCCGTAGAGAACACCGAACGGGCTTACTGCGATTCGTGCGGAGAACTCTACAAGCTCATTGGCAACGACAGTCTCAATATTAAGGTTCTCAAGCCCTACCTGGTTGCGAACTTCGGCGCCGATCACAGCGAGTTTGATCACAAGGAAAGCAAGCGCCCTCTTACGGGACTTCAGCTACTTGAGCTTCTACAGAATAAAGCTGGGACAGGCGACAGTGCTTTAAAGACTATCAAAAGCATTGGTGAGGACAGGGGCAAGGCAGCGCATGCGACGACCTTCAAGGGCGACCCGAACATGATTTATATAGACATGTTTCGTGACCAGTGTGTGAAACTGACTGCTGCGCTGGATAGTTTTAGTGAAAAAGTGGTTGAAGCGGTAGAGAAGAGAGAGGGCGAAGGACCCTAAAAGCATCAAAGACGGTTTGGCAGATAGTGTGAAGGTTTCTTGTAAAGATCATGGAGCATACGTTTCTTTAATTATTACAAAGCACATGATTAAGAAATACATCAATCTTTTGTTCGCTTTCATTCATTGTTCTGTTGACGCGATACCTTGATCAAAATATGATGAAGACATCAACACAACATATGAAGTAAGTGTTGAAGAAGACTAACCAGACTTTCACACTGACTCTAAATAAAGGACTGACCATGAACACCAAAGCTACCGCCGCCGCTACCAATGCTCCGACCGCTAAAGATGAAACCAAAGCGAACACCAGCAACACCAAGGCAGCAAATAACGCAAAACACAGCGAGGACGATGCAGCAATTGCCCTGGCCGAGAAGGCGGCTAACATTAGTGCTGAACAGCGTAAGGCTCTGGCTCTTCGTGTTCTGGAAGGCGATGCCGACGAAGAAGAACAAAAGCTTTTCGCTATTATTCAGGCCGAGAACACCAAAGCCAACAGCGCCCGTAAGGTGCATGTCGACGCCATTGAAGCAGCCGTGAAAGCGTTGGCAGGCACCAACCGCCCATTTGGCCCCAACGACATGAAGAAACTGATCGATGGTAGCTTGATTACCAAAGACGTGATCGCTGAAGCCGCTAAGCATCTCAACCTGTTGAAGGGTTCGCAAGTTCAGACCAGCGCCGGCGAGAAGCCAAGGAAAGAATCTACCCCTAAGACCTTCGCAAGCAGTGCTAACCCGGTTTTCATCAAAATTCCACGACTGGACACCGACCACCAGCGCACCAGTGATGTGATCATTCATCAAGGACGCACCAACGAGTTCTACAGTGGCAAGAAGATCTTTGGCCCGTTGAGCAAACCGCTCGCACGCGTAAAAGGTAAGGACGAGAAAGAAACCGAAGCGAACTTGGCTAAGTACGTGGTGGATGAAGAATATGCCAAGACCGAAGCAGGCAAGACGGAACTGAAAAAAATCGCGGCGGAAGTGTTTGCCAACAAAGAATAATCAGCCTTCTAGCCTCAACACCCACCCCTGAGCGCTCAGGGGTTTTTTTACGCCTACGCCATGATCACCAAGTACCGAATCACTGACCTGAACCGCGAGGTAAACCACGGCCTCACCACGGGCGGCCACTACTACTTCCAGAGCAAGAGGCTAATGGATGCCTTTGGACTGTCTGACAGCCCCGCAGAGAAGGCCAAGGCCATAGACCTGATCCTGACCTTCAACAAACAGTTGAACAGCTTACAGTGCGATCTCATGCGAGTTGGATTCGTGCGACTGGACGAGTCGCCGCCTGGTAGCGATCCTGAACAAGAAGTTGGCGTATGGCATGGGTTCACTTACACTGTGCAGAGTCGGCGGCACCAGAACGATCCACTGCTAGTCACAGAGTCGTTCCGCATGGACTTCCCTGTTCTCGCACTGGCGAACATGACCGCCTCGATGTGGATTCAGGCTTACCAGAATAGGCCGCAGGAAGCAATTTTTCAGGTATCGCAGGGTAACTAAAAGGACAGTATGAGCAGCGCAAATGAACACGTAGGCGTCGAAGTTCCAGAATCGTTTTATCCACTCGCAAAAGAAACACTAAAGAACTTTGTTACTGCGACCCTGAGCGACGATAGTGCAAAGAAGATAATACTTTCAGACTTCTCTGATGGCGAACCTTCGCCTGTCCTGCTGAGCGCAAGTGCTCAGATCTTGCACATCATGCTTACCCAAGTCAGGCGCGACAATGCGACATATTTCAATCAAGAGGCTCTTGCCGACATTGATAAGCTGAAGGCATATATCACGAAAAACAAGTCAGTACCCCTTCTTGTATTGATGATGATCTACCCAATGCATGCTATCCAAATGGCGAAGCGATTAATAGTAGAAACCAGCCGAGGCGTTACCGAGGAACGAGCCGAACTTTTTGCGCAGCGCATTCTTTACCCTCAAGCAGATGTAATGAACAAGTTCATGCAAAGCTTCATTCCAGAGATGGAAGAGTTTGCCACATCAAAGTAAACAGAAAGAACGACCATGACGATCTTTGACAAGAAGACTAGCCAACCACTTAGTTCTGAGGAAGTCGCTAAACGTGTAGCGGAATACAATCAAAAGTTTTTGGCGTCGCAGGCGAAAGCTGAAGTATCGGCCAATGTAAAAACTACGGCTACACAGACACAGCGACATAACGAAGCTACCCTCACGAATAAAGAAGTCCACGAAGGGTATAGTGATGCTGCGAAAAGCTCACTTCAAGCGTTTGTCTTCAATGTGATTGATGGCGGTCCAGCGAAGGACGCCATTTTGACAGGATTCAATGGGTCCGAGCCTAAGACTGAGTTGCTTGAAGTCGCAACGAAGGTTTTCCAAATAATCTCAATCCGAGTAACTGACCCGACTTACACGGCAGAGAATGCGCAGTCTGATACCGAAACGCTCAAGAAAATCCTCCAAAACGAGAGCAGAACTGCTCCGTATATTGAGGCAATGATTTCCGAGTACCCGTTTTACTTAATGGGACTCATGTCTGATTATCTACGCAACAAGAAAGGTTTCTCGCCGCAACGAGCAACCGAGACTATTTTAGAGCAAGTAATGCCAATTGTTGATACATTGATGCAACCCTGATTCGGCACGTCGCATAATAAAAAAGCCCCGAGAGGGGCTTTTTCATTTCATGATCCGTGAGAGCTTGGCTTTTAACGCCCATAAGTATAGCCAAATTGGCACAGCCCAAACGGCGAGTATGAAATACATAACGCCATCAAGCTTAGTATGTCCTGAGCTAATATCGGTGTAGTACATCCACTCTACGAAACAGGCGAGTCCGAGAACAGCCGAACCGATGACCCATCCCAGCACTGAACCGATAAGATCCCAGCCTTTCCAATATTCCTGTTGCATTTCGCCTGCCCTCATTTCCGACTCCTTTGTTAGATTGTCAACATAAATATAGCGTCGATTTTTTTAGGAGTCAAGTACGAAAAAGAGCCTCGTGTTGAGGCTCTGATATCTAATTTCGAATAATCAGTCTTTTTTGTCCTGATCGTTGTTTGTTGCCTGGTCCAATCTGTTCATTACGAACTCTTTCAATTGAACGTTACCTCCCTTCTTAACTGAGGCCGGATCGTTTCTGTACTGATGCACGGCACTTCTATTAGCCTCCTCAATTTTTTCTTTCGCTATATCTGGACTAAATTTAGCACTCAATTTATCGTGAACATCACGATAACCTTGCAGCATAGAGTTGGCTTCATTGGTTTGATACCCACCTCCGATTTGTCCAACTAAAGTCCCAGTTCCATAACCGAACTTATTATTTAGAGCTTCATTGTAAGCGGAGTTGACAGCTTTTTTGGCTGGCTGACTAGGATCTTTCTCAAGCCTAGACTGAACACCTTCAATGAAAGATACCCCTTCAGCTTCACTCAAGTTTTTCAATGAGCCATTGACAGCCTGCTTCGCCTCTTCTTTGCCCTCTTCTGACTCAGACCGATTGTTTATGCTATCGACAAGTCCCTTCTTGGCGCCAGTTATTGGACGGTTTGCCTGTAGCTCTGCAAAACCCTTTGGCTCACTTGACTCTTGCTTACCATCTTTCTGACCTTCAGTTTTCCCAATGCTTGCACCTGGTTTCTTGCCAGCTTCAGGTATCGGAGCCGCGCCCTCACCTCCTGCGCCCTCCCCTTTACCACGTAGTCTGCCTAAAGCGTCACTAAGCTGTTTTCCGTTTCTTTCACTTATCTGAATCCCGCCACGAGCAGCAGCGATTCCTGCGGCTGCGGCTGTCATTCCGCTATGAGAACTGTCTCCCATAGTTTTTGCGTAACTTCCTACCTGATCAACACCGCCACCGATCCAACGCATAATTTCATCAGGTATTACGTGCATTAAGCTCAAGGACTTTCTCAAGAATGCGAAGCTTATGATTGCATAAAGAATTGTCCCACCAAGAATTTTGAAGAATCCCATTGTGCCATCCACCTGGCTGAAGCTGAACACTTGGAAGAAAACCTTGTTGATGAACTCGCCAACATATTGACTCATAACAATCGTTGCGATGAAGCCGAATATTAAGAAGGTTGGACGAAGTAATAAGCCTAAAATCATCATGTAACCGTTGGCACCTTTACCTACCAAATCATCACCGTTTGGGTGTAAATGCATCACGGCCCAAAGTGGTGCGACCAAGACCGCAATCACACACTGGATCAACCAACCACCAATACAACCAAGCCAAATGATGAATGGAAGGTTTGGAAGGATGTAGGCACACATGAATCCCGTTCCAAGTAATGCTTTTATTGGCAAATCTAGAAAGCTGGTAGTAACCTGCAATGCGGCGCCGACTGCACCCGCTGTTCCTGGCACAAGAGCAAGCGCAGAAAATGCTGTCATTAGAATTGTTAGAGTGCCGTAAGCGATCAACAGCTTAGTTCCCATTGCTTCTAATGTTATTTCGATACCTCTTGTTTCATTCTTCAATTCATAGATATTCAAACCTGTAAATGCTTCTGTAATCGCAGAAGCAAAGCGACCACCAGTACCGATCTCTTGTTGTCTCTTTCCAGCTTCTTTTGCATTGACATCTGCAATCGAACTAGGAGAGCCGTATTCAGCACCTCTTGCGGCTAGTACTTGATCAGCTATTAAATATGGCTTGACATCTTCGTCTACAGCACTGTTATCGTCGTTGGAGGTCAAGTTTGCGGATGTCGCAGGGAATGCGGACATCGCTGAAGCTATTTGGCTGTTCGTCAAAATTATGTTGTTATGATAGGCACCTGCTAAGAACCAGCCATATTTTTTCGCTGATGCTGTAGAGTCGTTATCCTTACTTGCTAGAGTTTTTCCCACTGCCTGAATCGAACTCAAGTATTTATCTGCTATAACACTAAGCTTGTCGTAGTAACCCTTTGCATTTTTTGGAACTGATTCTTTTTTTGCTACCGCATCAGCAGCCACCGCGCGAACAGCAGTGATCATTGTTGATGTCGCAACTCTATGAGCGTCATTAAGTACTGACACATCAGGAGCAGTGAAAAGATTGTCTAAGGGACCTAGTGAACCCACATTCGTAGTCGTCGCTCCGTTCGCTGCCTGAGCCTTCTCTACCTTTCTGGGAAACTTCACCCAACCGCATGCTCTTTTCGTAAAATATGAAGTCAAACCTTTTTGATCACCGAAAAAGTATGTATCTCCTTCTAGCGCTACATTCCAATCATATTTAAGTGCAAATTCCAATATTGGCGGACTATCTGTCATTTGCGACTTATGCGCTTCAACACAAACACTTGCGACAAAAGTATCTTCTACAGCTTTCATTAATTGAAGCTTTGTCGTTGCTAAGGGAGTAGTGTTTGCACTCACGTTAGCTTTTGTCATGTATGAAGACCAAACTGAGTCAGCCATACCTACGCCCTGGCTTATCAACCACATGACGATTCCTTGCATTAGGCAATAGCCACCTGGCAAAACAGGTAATACGAGCGCGGTTCCTAACGAATAACGAATAGGAATCCACATGGATGAAAATTTCTTACCAAGCATCTCGCCATCATGGGCTGTGCCAGCGGTCCCTGCCAAAATGGTATAGGTAGCAAGTACCCCACCCACCATCAAGATACCTCCATTGAACGTCTTGATAGCACTTCCGAAGGCGTCATTACCACCTGCCACATCGAGAAGGCTACCGAACATTTGCGCTAAAATCTTTATTGATACATCGTCAGGCGTAGGTTCAAATGGTCCACCCGCCATTGCAAGCTGAGGAAATAAAAAAAGCATCAGCAGAAAAAATATACATCTCATAGATATAACTCCTTATTGTTCTTGTTATAAGTTTGTTATATCAAAATAATTGCTTTGCGCAAGTCTACATACAAAATTTGTTGCGAAGTAAAGAAAAAGGAAAGAGCAAAACCTAAGAACGGTCTAGCAGTGAATGTGTATATGATTTAGAAAGACGAAAAAAAAGCCCTCATATTAAGAGAGCCTTTCTTCATAACAAAAGGATATTTACATCAAAACAAGAACAGCAATATTGAACTTAGCAGGATATTTTTGAATGTCAACGCTATTGAATCGAATATTGCAAAATAATTATGATCAGATAGCACGGTTCCAGTTGACGCAGTGGATGGACAGGCATATACTAAATTCTGTCCTAATTTAGTACCACAGTTCAACCTGGAGCAGATCATGGAACTTGCCAAGCGTTTCCGCCCCATCTCCTACTTGAAGACGAACACGGCAGATGTTGCCAAGGAGCTTCAAGACGAGTCCGGTACCGTTGTGATCACACAGAACGGTGTTCCCGCTTTCGTGTGCGTGAGCTTTGAAGAGCACTACCGCGCCAGAGAGACAAATGCCCTCATCAAACTGTTGAGCTTAGGCCAGATGGAGAAGGCCGAAGGCAAGGTTTCCTCACTGGAAGACGCTATGCTTGACATGGAGGCGGCTATCTTCGGTGAAGAAGAAGTTGAACTGAAAGCAGGTACTTGAATGACCTACAACGTTCAAATTCTGAAGTCAGCACAAGCACAGATCATCCAGCAGACCAGTTATGTTAGGGAAAAGTTCGGGGATAGCAAAGCTAGGCAGTCATACGATTCGATCACTACCAAGCTCGCTGGCCTCAAAGACAATCCCCGCAGCAAAGGTATCAGAGTTCAAGAACTGGAAGATCTCGGAATCATGAACTACCGGATTATGATTCACGAATCTCATACCAAAGCCCTCTATGATATTGACGACAGCAAACAAACTGTCACTGTTCATATGGTTTACGGGAGCGCTCAAGACTTTCAGACTTTGCTCTACGATAGGATTATTCGTCACCTACCATAAAGAAGAAGCCCTCAACTTGAGGGCTTTTTTTTGGAAGGGCTTTTCATATACGCGACCAAGCTATGAAAAGTAAGTTGAAGAGAGTAGCAAAATAATGCCGCCAGACATTACATCTACATCTAGCAGGTTCTACAAAGAAGTCAACACCACTTCCTTAACTTCTCTCTTTGGTCCATTCGGTTAGATAGTCAGCGACAGCTTCACCCCATACCGAGCGCACCGGCTCACCTTCAATCGCATACATGAAGTAGCTGGCATAGTCCCATGCGGCTTTGTCTTCACTACTGTAGCTTTGCACGGCCAACGCAATGATCGCCATGAGAAACTTGGGAGCCAGCTTCACCTCCGCTATGGCGTCGCGCATGTCGTTACGCGAAGGATCTTGGACGAGTTGCCCGAACTCTTTATGGACGCCGGCCCATGCCTGACCTACACATTCCTTCATGAGTAGATCGGCCAGAGCATCCCACTTCTGTATGAGCGTCCTCTTAGGGCTGTAGAAGTCATAGAGCGCGAACACCCGCGTCAAGAACAGCTTCGCCCTGGTCACGTCGCCCTCGAGGACCGCCCAAAGGGGGATACCTTCAGGACCGTCTAGAAATTCCCAGCTACTACCTGGTAGAACCCTCTCCACCGCCCGAAGTGTCTCTGCCTTCGGCGCCGATGTGTAGCTGCTGTATGTCGCCCATGCAGCCTTCACACCCTTGCTCTCCATGTTTGCGGCCAAGTCTCGCACAGAACCCGCCCCAACCTTCTTGTAGACGAAGTCATACCAAGCCTTAGTACGAGACTTCGCCAGCCCTGCAAGCTTGCCGTCCTTCTTCTCTGCTCTCTTCACGATCAGCTTCCGCTTGATGTCCTAGAGGCAATTCTACCACCGCCGCGCTTCAGCCTGTTCGCCACCTGCACGCCTCCTACTGATTTGAGATTTTCAAATTCTCAAAGCGATTTGAGATTAACGCTATCTCAAATTTATGACGTACTTCAGAAGCGTAAAGTTACGTTCATGCAAACAACAAACGAAAGGAAAAAAATGAACACTAACAAAAACTATCTGCTGAATATGGATTCAATGATTGGCATGAAAAATATGCGGGCTTCCTCAGTGGACCTTATTTTGACTGATCCACCGTACGGAATTGCTGATGCTGCGAAATTAACAAAAGTTGGAAGCAAGATTGTTTCCACAAATGAAGCATGGGGCAACGACTTCAAAGACGCATGGGACAGTGTTGAGGACTATTGGAACTGGTTTAAGCCCTTTGTTGAAGAGATGGTTCGTGTGATGAAAGACGGCGCAAGCATGATTCTCTTCCTGGACCGCAAGTACACAGGTTATATCACTTACATGATTGAGAAAGAGTTTGATATGACCTTCAAGAACAAGGTGTACTTCAGGAAAAAGAACCCTATGCCTTCTATTCGCAAGAACAACTACCGTTCAAGTATTGAGGAAGCGGTTTGGTTCAGCAAGGGTAAGGCCAACTTCAACTTTGGTGAGCAAGCAGAAATGACCCAAGTGTATGAGGGTCCGATTGGTAAGAAAAAGACCAAGCACCCTACCGAGAAGTACACCTGGATGCTTGAGCCTCTTATCAAGAACCATAGCAATCCTGGTGACGTGATTCTCGATTGCTTTTCAGGTAGCGGCGCAACGGTTCGCAACGCTATCAAGATGGGACGCCACGGTATCGGCTTTGAAATGAGTCCAGTGTTTCATGCGATGGCACAGCAGCAAGCAGCTAACGAAGAACTTGAAGTTATCTGCAACGAAGAGGAAGTAGAAATGATTGAAAGCTTCTACGAATTCGTAGAAGCCAACTAACCACAAAGGAGAAAAAATGAAATATGAAGTCCAAATGGAAGGAATGCTACCGCAAGTGGCGACAGTAATTATAGAAGCAGACGACGAGGACGAAGCAGAGTCAATCGCTCTGAGCATGGCAGAAGACGGAGATATTGATTGGGAAGACTGCGATTACTCATGCTATAGAACTGAAGTCGTAGATATCGATGAGTATGAAGGTGATGAAGAGGCTGAGAACTATTAACTAATAAAGGAGAGGCAATGAATAACGGAACCAAACTATATACCGTAGAAGTCAATACCAACTTCGGTTTCTTTGTAGAAGTGGAAGCAGACAATATCGAAGAAGCTAAGGAAATCGCTTACGAGCGAGCTTATGAAAAGGCAGAGGAATTAGCCGGCGACGGTTGCGATGAAGACATGACCTATGGGTTTGCGCAGCCAGAAATAGGAACAGTCACGAATGAGGATGGCGAAGAGGTCGAAGGCGAGGAAGAGGACGAGGACGAAGCAGAAGACGAGGACGACGCTGAAGACGAAGCAGTTTAATTTATAAATAAGGAGAAACTATGAAGTACGAAGTCACTATCGAGCGGGTAATATCATTAGCAGTAATTGTTGACGGAGAAGACGAAACGGAAGCTGAAGAAATTGCACTGTCTATGTCAGAGGATGGTCATGTTGATTGGAAAAATCCTGACTCATGGTTCACAGATGTGATTGATATTAGGGCCGCCGATGAGGATGATTAAAATGAGAAAACCGTTGATATACAACGAACGTTTTGAAACCACCCTGAGTATCAGGGTACAGGTATCCAGCGACAACCCTAACAAAGTCAAAGTGCTTCTCAAGGAGAAAGTTCACCACCTACTTGAGGAAATTTTAAACGGTGAGTACAAGTATGGTGAGGCCGAATCTGCATATGGAATCACCTGGAAGAAAGAATTATAACCAAAAGGAGAAATTATGGAAGGAAGCAAATTTATTCATGAAGCAGCCGTCAACGGATTCTATGCCCTTGCATGTCAGATGGTATCCGAAGATATCGAAGATTTTAAGGAATGTCTAAAGCTCAACACAATGAGCGGCAGGACTAAAGATGAGTACGAAACTTTCAAATGCTATGCCGACTTTAAATATGCCGTTAAAGAGCGATGCGAAATCGAATTAGGTTGTGAAGACGGCATTGAACTTTTGCGAATGGCCCGGGATATTCTGATACAACTTTGCGAATCACGCGAAATTTCAAAGATCAAAGAAATAGTTCCTCACTGGTTCTCAACGGAGGAACGCTGGGGATGGAAAAAAATATACGAAACGGAGGCACTATGAAGAATACGAAAAAACAGACATTTGCAGACTATTTTGCAGACTCAACCTATCACTATCTGCAAGTTCTGTGTGCTATCGGAAGAATGACTAAATTTGAACTTCGTTTCACTTGGGACGACCATGTAGGGTTTGATGTTGAACCGCAGTTTGCAGCTTCTGATACAGAACATAAGTCAACCTGGTGTAAGACGTTTGAAAAGGCTATCAAATGCTCAACAGTATGGAAAGCTGAAGTACAAGAACTTGAAGCTGAGGGCTATAAGCTCTACGGAAAGCAGGCTATTGCATTGATAAGTGCAAAACTCGGCGCCTGCTACATTTATCAAGAACTCATGGATAGGGTTGAGGATGACGATCTGGCCCGAGCAAATATTTGTCAGGTAGAGATTTATGATGGTGAGATTCACTATATCTTTGAGTATGGTGACGAACATAAAGACATACTTTTCTCGACAGACGAGATGAACGAGTTCTTAAACAACGTTAGTCCGAAAGAACGTTTCTAATCATAATGAGGAACGAAGCTACACAATCAGAAGGAAGTAATTTTCACGCATGCAAATAACTAAGGAGAAACTATGGAGCAAATTCTAGGAAACAAAACACTAAAGGAGCTAAACCTACCTGAGCACATTGAACAGCTTATCGAAAAGTCTGTAAGCACAGTAAGAAAAACCATTAAGAAGCCTGGACAAATATTCCCACCATTATATCTAATGGTTGATAAGCAGCGAAACATGCACGTACTTCCAGAAATGGGAAGTGTCCCAACCCATGAGCACGTGTCATTCATTAAACCTCTAATCAAGCTTCTAGATGTTGAGTATATAGTCTTGTTAGCGGAATGCTCAGTTCTAAATGACGGCAAGGCTCGTTCTGCTGACGATTGGAAAGAGTTTTACAAGCAATACGGTTCAATTGACAAACACCCCGACAAAATTGATTCCGTTAATGTGCTTATCTACTCTGCGGGAAGAACGGTTGTCGGAGGTGCATTAGTGAAGACTCTATCAGCTAAGAAGCAATCTAGAACAGTTGGCGAATTTACCTACCACGTAAATCCAAAAGAAGTTGAGAATGTCAACCTCAACGGATTCTTTGACTGACAATTGACCTAACGCTGAGCAACACCACAACTGCCCCATGAGGGGCTTTTGCTTTTCTAGCCTTCCCTTCCAACCTTAAGAACTAGCCCCAAAGGGCTTTGACTCAAGCCGTACTTCCCATAGTTGATTCGCTACCCTTGTCCTTGACGAATGCAAGCTTTGAAGAGTACTTCATACGTTCAGGCTTAGGCTGAGCTACGGCTCCCACCCACTCTTTCTCTTTGGACTTCTGAAGCTGGTCTTTGATACGCTCAACCACTTCCTTACTTGACTCAGCAACCTGGTGAGCTACAGGAGCTTTTACAGGCTCTACAGGCGCCGCAACCACTGCTGGACGTAGTGTTTCTTCATCAGCGAACTCTGGAAGCTCTGGGGCCGCTTGAATGGCTTCTACGACCTCTTGCGCAGGGAACAACGTTGCTGGATCTTCCTTCAAGAACTTGGCGAACATGATGCGACCTTCAGCCTTACTAGGGAGCTTGTAGAAGCCACCGTGCTTACGATCCTTCCAGTTGTCCTTCCAGTTAGGAGCAAAGTCAAAAATTGACGCGAGCTTGCGGGAAAATTCGCCCTGCTCCACACGGTTTGTGGATGTGTTTTCCAAGAAGAAGCTGTAGAGATCAGCACGAGTCAATCGAGCTTCCTCTTCCCAGCCACTACTAAGTAGAGGTTCATAATCAATCTCGCCGCTCAATAAGTTGTAGATGAACTTCTCTACAGGTTTCAAGCTGAGAGTCTTCAAGTCAGTCTTGGCTTTGGTATCTATGGCCTTCTTTGGATTGAAGCCTTCAAGATCAATCTCATGAAGGAAGTAGTGAAGAAGCGCATGCTTGCCCTCACCGTTTATCCAAGCATAAAACTCGTCAAAATATCCTGGTATCGCTTCTAACCTTGAAGTGCAGTCATAGACGTTGAAGCGGCGATCACCTGGACCAACTGGCACCATCCAGTCTTCGTTACTGGTGAAGACATAGAAAGCGTAGTTCTTGATTGTAGTACCTGTTAGATTCTTAATTTTGATTGAGCGAGTATCAGCAGTGATTGCATTCTTAAGCTGACCTTCTGAACTCTTATTACCACCCCATACTGCTTCTTCCATGAAGAAGAACTTCGTATGCAAAGTCTCACTATTGAATCCAAATAGCTCTTCAGTTTTATCTACTACGTAGCAGTGATTCGGACACATGGCTTTGATACACATTGAGATGGTAGTCTTACCTGCACCTTGAGGGCCACGCAATGCTACGCTCGTGCCAGTTTGAATATGTGGAAATCTGAATTGATACGCTAGTAGCTTTACCAAATGTTCTTTTTGTTCTTTGGAGCCATCGATTAGCATATCTATGTGACTTAGGAACTTAGACACGTCGCCCTTCTTTGGCTCTACGAATCCAGTCCAGAAATTGAAGACTTTGTCACCTAAATCCTTACCTGATGGATCGAACACACACTTTTCATAACGTGTTCTTAAAGTGGCGTCTTCTAACCATAGATCAGCAAAGTAGCGTTTCTCAGGATACTTGCGACCCTGAACCATGAAATGCTCTTGTACATGATACTCTTTGAAATCATGTATTGATGAGTATTGATATTGTAAGCCATCATCATCGTTGAACACTTTTAAGATCGCTGGCCGACCGTTCAAGTTCAAGAAATAGTATTCTTTGAACTCTTCTTTATATTGTAGGAACTTAGCTAAATCTTCCTTACTTGCGAACTCGCATCCAAATTGGTCTAAGTTGTCAAAATCAATATTTGACTTTTGAGAATTTTCTGTTACCATAAATTTATCCTTAAGTAGTTGTTCATTCCTTTCATTAGTTATGAACTAGTTTTAACAAAGGCGATTGTTCTAGCAATCGCTTTTTTCATTTGTACTTCAGTGTAATACTCTTGCCTGATTCTGCTTCTTGTACTCCTCTACCTTCCCCCATAAGAACAGTCTCACATCATCTGACCAGTTCTTGCCTGCTACTTTTTTTATTTCATCCAACTCATATTGAAGTTGAGCTTCAATTCTACAGTTGAAATTTTTATCTCTCGCTATATCTTTTTTCTTTCTCATATTTTTTTCCTTTTGTTGTCGTAAATGATATTGTAATGACATTAATACATTTGTCAACTATATTTGTTTTCTTTTGACAATATAACTAACAAAGTAGTTTTATAAGATAGAATTAAACGAAGAAAAATAATGATCCCCCCGAATCGTATAAAAGTGGGGGGATCAGAAGAACCCACTATTCATGCGGGTTTCAATTCGTTTTTTGTGATCCCCCCGACCACATCAAATTTATGCTGTACAAAAACACTATACATTTCAAATGTTCATTTGTGTTCTTTTTACAACAATTTACTTGAACACAAATTTACATAGGGGGAACGGGGGGATTGGGGGGGAACAATGTTTGAAACGCAGTGTTCATGCGGGTTTCAGTGTTCCCCTCTATATATTTTACTTTTAAAGATGGGGGGGAACAGGGGGATCACAAAATAAACAAACAAACTCCATCTGTAATAACAAATTCAAAAACAAAAACAAAACCTACTTGAAGGGCGTTGCCCTGGTCTTTGTCCTATCGGACATCCAGCTTTCAGCAATTGGTTTTTTCTCAAGCCTATCTGGTGTTCCTTCAGATATCTTCTACAGACTTCATCCGTTGACTCCGTTTCATTTTCTACTATATTAAGATGAAACAGGAGTATATATGCTTGAATTCAAATCCACTCTATACACTTTGCTGTTCGGCGGATGTCTGCACGAATACAGAAAACAGCATGAGCAATTAAGAAACAATATAGATTGCTTTGATATTGGTCATAATTACATTCGTATCGTTGACTTGTCGTATGGAGTTCAGGAATTGAAATATGAGGCAGAACAACTAACAAATATATATAGAGGATGGATCACACATGACTAAGATTAGAGACTGGTTCGCTAAACGCGGACAAGCTGTAACAGACAAGACAAAAAAATTGGTAGGATACGAAACCACAAAACAGTTCACCAGTGATACTAAAACTATCGCCACGGTTGTACTTACCCCAAAAAAGGCGATCAGAGAAGCACGTAACGAACAATTTTCTGACGCTGTCAAAAGGCTTGGCGTCACTGAAGATGATTTGAAATTGAACTACAAAAACTTCGCTTGGCTATGCTGGGTTTCGCTTGCTTTCGCTATTTTTTCATTGACCATTGGCACGTCATTTCTATTCCATGCAAAAGTTTTTGAAGGCATCTCTGCCATATCAATCGCTACATTTTGCCTGGCCAACTCTTTCAAGTTCTCGTTCAGATCCTTTCAGATAAAGCATCAAAGTTTGTGCAGTGTTAGAACTTGGTGCGCAACGCGAGCGGAGTGGCTACCTAACCCTCTCCTATGATTCAAATGGCCCCTTACTGGGGCTATTTTTTTTCAAATCGTTGACTTTGCTTCGGCTTCTCATATATTAGTTTGATAACAACTAATTCATAAATATGAGAAATGAAATCACCCTTACAAAAATCAAACAGGCAATTCAACAGTTGGAAGAAGATGGGATTACCGTAACATATTCGAAAATAGCCGAAATATGTCACATGACGAAGCAAGGCGTTCACCAAATTATGAAAGCCAACAAAATGAGCACAGGTAGAGAACACGATATGAACTACGGCTTCCTAGCAGAGCTTGATCGTATCTCTACAGCAAATCTAGATGTATTCCAAATCGCGCAAATTGTTGGTTATACGAAATCTATCGCAAGACTTCGAAGTCTTCTTCATTTGTACGGCATACCTTGCAAACGTGCACCAACACGAACAAGCGTCAAGGAAAAACTTAGCAAGATTAATACCGAATTTTTCACTGTTAATGAACTGCACGAGATGACGAACTATGCACACTCCAAACATTCGTTTAGAAGCTTCTTACGTTCGAATAAAATAAAGTTCAAAAAAGTGCGGCCTCAAATATCCAATCAGTTGACTTCGAAAGAAAATATATTATAAGTATACTAATAACAGGGGAATATCATGAGCGACTATTTGAACACTATCTCAACTATCTACAATACACCTGGTGACGACTTTTCTTCCACCATCTCTGCTTTGTTGGTTTTTGCTTTTATCATTTACGTCGCAATCGATGCCATCAAGAATAAAAACTAAAGGAAAATTATGAGAGAATTCAGCGACTACGAACTAAACGAACACTACAAAACCATCAAAGATCTCGGCTATGAAGTCAGTGTCAAAACTTACAAAGACAATCGAGGTGTCATGAACCTTATTGATAGTCTTACGAAAAAGTCCATATACAATATAGAAATCAAAACCAATGGCCGTGGCACTAGCAGAATCATGCAACTTCTTCCTACCACACGCCCTCTTACACATCTAGATATTGCTTTAAGTAGCTTAGCGAAGTTCGCTGAAGACTACGAGGCAACTGTAGTAAGAAGCTTGTCATTACCGAGAAGATTGAATGCCAAAACCTTTACCTCAGTGCTTAATGAGGTAACAAGAAAGCACGGTTCTGAAGCATATGAAAAGGTTCTTGAGCGTCTTAGCGTAGATCCCAAAACACCATTTTCAACTCTTATCCAAGTTTACTCATCAGAGCTTGTGAATATCGTTAGCGGACAGGAGCAACTAAAATCATGAGCAAAGCAGCAATATCAGGAAATTATGAAGGCTACAAGCTAGTGAGCCTACCCGAACAGAAAGACCCGCAGTGCATGCACATGGGCTTGTTGCTTGGAACTCAGGTTTTGGGGTTTGTCGGCATACATAGCAACGGCGAGATAGACGTTCACTTAGCCGAGAAGAGTAAGAATCACCTTTTCCCGTTGCAGCCAAAGGAGCTTGTAGAGGCGATAGTCACCGACCGCAAGCCCCCAGCCGTTCAACCTGGTGTGCAATCCTTCCACTCAAGACGATTCAGATGAGGCAGCATGTTTTCTGAATCCGCAATCACCCTTGGCTCTGCCCTACTCGCCTACACGTCCTACGGCCTCTACAACAGCCTCAACGAGCTTCCACGGCTCAAAGTCCAGCCCGACCCCATCCCTCGCTCTATGCACTGGCTAAACGTGCGTAGCAGGGTTTCCGAAAGCGACTGGATCAAGGTCAAGGAAGCTATGAGGGGTAACACCAAGATTCGCACGCCTGTGTGTGAGTGTTGCGGCGCCGCCGGCCCCTTGGAGTGTCACGAGATTTGGCAGTTCGTTTGGCCTCGGACACAGAAACTCGCTGGCTTGAAGTTGCTGTGCCACATGTGCCACATGGTTCACCACATTGGTTTTGCCATGCACAACCGCGAGGGCGATCAAGTGTTAAAGCACTTCATGAAGGTCAATCGCATCACCAGAACTACAGCAAAGCTCTACATCGAGCAGTCCTTCAACAGAGCGAAGTTCCTGAATCACTTCTCACCCATCACCATGTCTAGGCAACATCGCCTGGATCTTACCTACCTAAACCAAAACAAGTTCGGATTGATGATGACGTTCACGACTGACGAACGCCAGAACTGTGATCCACGCATCAAAACTTGATTTATTAAAGTCTTATTGCAACCGTTGACTTCGTTCTTTTTTTGATTATATTAGTATTATATCAACATACAAGGGCAAAGCATGGTTACATCAACACTAACAGCAAGAGAACAATACAGATTGAAGCTTATTGATCTTCACACCTACTCTCAACTTCAGTGGTTAGAGAGAGTGAAAAGCTGGATGACTAAATAATACATGTCGCCTGACAACAATAACAACAGGAGGCAACATGTTTGCATACATAGACAATCTCATTTCAAGCGGAAAATATGAGTCGGCATTCAGGCAATGCTTGGACTATCATCGTGTCGCAGGGTATGAGTTCGGACGACGACTAGAAAAATTCGATCTTCTTAAAGGTGTAACGATTCTTGAGGTCATTTCCACACGAGAAAAGATCCAAGACGATACAAGAGCGCTGATAGCTCACCTTTCAATCAGAGCAAAAGATGGACACGTGAGCGAAGGGCTGCTCAATTTCGCCGTAGACAAGGTTATGTTAGAACTTGCAGGAGGTTCAAGATGAGAGAACAGTATCTAGTCTTGGACGACGATTCCAATATTGTATGGACCGGCTTGTGCGAGCCGACAGACACGATCATGACCGTTTTGCACACCTTGCTACCTGGTGCAGCTTTTACGACACATGCGGTTCACCACGTACTAGCACTGACTCTCCCAGTAACACCACAGTAACACAGGCACCAGAAAGCAAAAATGCCCCTATCGGGGCATTCTCTTTGCTGACATTTCCAGCAGGCTTACTTGGCAATCTTGAAGTCTTCCAGCTTCTTACCGCCAGCGATACCTTCAGCGATCCACTTGGGCTGACGACCACGGCCAGTCCACGTTTGCGACGAGTCAGAAGGATTCTGATACTGCGCTTCCACCTTGGTACCCGAGCCGCCCTTGCCTTTGCCAGCAGCCTTAGCACCTGCGCCGGCCAACAGATCTTCAACCGACACACCTAAGTTCTGAGCGATAGCTTGGATCTGCTCACGCGCCTTCTTCACCTCTTGCACTTGGCGGTCTTTGATTTCTTTTTCGATGTCATGCATGAGGCCGCGCAGTTCACTCAAGTTGTAACCAGCCAGATCAATCTTTGCCATTCTCTTCCTCTTAGATGTTGGATAGATGTAACGAAGCTGATTCTAATGACTAACTGACGAGCACGCAAGAATTTTTCAACACTCAGATATCCAATCTCTGCTTAAACAATGCCTAGACCTTGCTTTCCGATATATTTTTATTATCATAGTATTAATAAAACAGGAGACCGCTATGACAAACAAAACAGTGAAAATCAAAATTAATCTAAGACACGGAATTTCAGGATATGCAGGTTTTGAGATTCACAGTGTTGTGATTAGCACTGAGGGGAGAACCAACTTCAGAGATGTCAACGCTTGTGAAGATGGGGAATGGTACACAGTGACCAGATGGGACAGAGAAGATGGCAAGACTGACATGTACTCCGATATTTACGAAGAAGCAGCAACGAACGGATTAAACTGAGGAAGACCAATGAACAAAACAATACTTACAATCAATGAAGAATCATTCAAAGAAGAAGCACTAGCTAGGGTTGAATCTATCACCCACAAGAAGGATTTGACACTAGAGCAGTTTGCTATCAACGACTTCGTTTATCAGGTTATCCAAAGTCATCCGAAATTTAGCAAAGACGGCTTTCGTGAGCTACATATCAATGCCACGCACATCGAACAGGACGGTTCAGTAACAAACGTTCTTCGCTCTGTCAAAACCGGAATTTTCTCTTGTGAGCAAAACCTAGAGATAGCATTGAAAGCCATCGAAAATCTACTAGGCCGAACCGTGAAGCACCTTTTAAGCTGAAACACCACCTACTCCAACCAACAATAACAACAAGGAGAAACACATGAAATACTACGACGACGAATTACTATATGCATCAGAAGAAGGCACAGGATACTTCTTCACTGAAGTTTTAACTGAAAATGTTCATGCAAGAGTCAAAGACATCTGCACAAGCTTAGGTTTTAAAAATTACTTTGTTCATGGCTTTCAATCACGCATAGAAACTGAACACTTTCTTGAGTTAGATCGCAGATTATTATAATGAAGCCCCGCAAGGGGTTTTTGTCCATCAGATATCCACATTTATAAAAACAATGATTTGACCTTGACTTCTTATATCATTTCATTATATTAAAACTATAACAAAAAAAGGAATGATATGAAACCAAAAATCTTAACCTCAACAATTCTTAGCTTAATCTCAGGCTTTGCATTCGCTCAAAATGTTAATGTTCAAAATGAAGGCACATTGAATATTGCTCCGACGTTTTGTGAAATTTCATCCATCAGCAAAGTTCCTAGCTGCACAATTAGCATACAAGCGAGCCAAGGCTCAAGAGTCACAACGGCATTTTACCTAAGACAGCAAGCCAGCATCTATGAAGACTCTTTGAACATACTTGACCCAGCATTTTCAGGAAATACTAAAGGATTCACGACCAACCCTCTCTTTGCTGACTATGAAAAAGATGGCGCAAAACAGATTCGTTTAATCTACTCAGGCAAGCTTACATCCCCAATGACAACAGGAGAGTTGTATGGCCGTATGATTATTAACATCGAAAAGCCTGGTAGCTCACCCTTCTTGTTCAATTTGCCCGTTTACTTCAGTACCGATAAAAATCAGAAGGCCGCAATCACTTCGGCTACTGTAAGCACAACAACCCACTTTGACGGCAGAAATTTTCCTCGTCCAGTTACTACTTTAACAGTGACAAACGACGGTTCAGGAGTTTTCGCTATCAACGGTATATCTTTCAACAAGAAGACAAACCCAGCAGACTACACCTACAACGATTTCGCCCAAGTCGATGCCAACGTTCTTCCGCACTCTCGTGACACTATCCTTATTAGAGATGAAAGATTAGCAAAACAGCTTCAGGAAGCGAAAGGCTCAACCATTATTTTGTCAAGTAAGCGCAAGACTGAATATGTAGAGGTCGCTATAGAAAGATGATTACTAGAATAAAAAGAAAACAACTAGTGATCATCTTGAGTAGTTTGGTTGCACTATCAGCACAAGCACAAGACCTTTCTCATGCATCGAGCAACTTCTACAAATTGGTTATTGATAACTCAAGAACCCAAGTAGAAGACTTGATTAAGGTTATTGTTGCTGGACGAGACTACTACATCACAAAACAAGACGCAGATACATTCAAGTTAGCGTATAGCTCACACGACATTATTTCTATTAATGGTGAGCTAGTCGTCAGGCTAAATAATCTTGGCATGATAACTGAGCAGGGTAGCGACTTGCTCTTACATGCTAACGCGGCAAATCTTGAGAGCATCAACTACAACTTCCAAAACAATATTGTAAGCAGTCCAAAGGTCTACACCGATTCTGCTTTCATGAATTACAGCTTGAGCAGCGACAGCCAGAGCAAGACCACTGCCCTTGCCTCTTCGTTCTACAAGACTTTCGCCAACGGAGTGCTCTACAACTTGAGCACGAACTTGAGCACCACGAAGAACACCCTCGTCGACGTCTACAGAGAGCAGTACTTCAGGGACAGCATGACCACCGCACGAATCGGCACCGCTTTTACTGGCACGAACAGCATGACCAATCCAGTGAGCTTCGTAGGCTTCCAGTACCGTAAGGACTACAGCTTAGACAGCAACTACCTGGTAGCGCCCTTTCTAGCGATCGCTGGCACCGCACAGGTCAAGTCAACGGCTGAGATCTATGTCAATGACAGATCCGTAGGCAGCTTGGACATCAACCCCGGCCCCTACAGCTTCAGCAACCTCACTACTGGCCTTACCTCAAGCAATCAAGTCCGTGTGGTCATGAAGGACATCAACGGCGCCGTTCAGGTTCAGAACCTCACCCTTGTGGGAGCACCCTTCAACCTCAAGGCTGGGATCGACAACTACAGTTTTGAGACTGGACGACTACGCCACGGCTACAGCGACCTTGGCCCCTACTTCGCAAGTGGCACCTATGCCTATGGCCTTACCGATCAAATCACCGTAGAAGCTCACCTTGAAGCTACAACCGGCCAAGCACGCGGCGCCGGCGCTGTGACCTACGCAAGCCCGTTTGGCACCGTGAAGTACGGTATAGCAGCCGGTAAATCTCAGTTCATGCAAAAGCTTCAGTACACCTTCCAGAAAGGCGACTTCTACGGGACTGTCGCAGCTACCAGATCAAACCACTTCGCCATGTTCGGAAGCCCTGGTTACGTCATACCGAACCAGCAGATCGCAACCGCAGGCTACAGATTTGGCACAACCTACTTGTCTGCAAGTGCTGTTCGCTACGGCCAAGCCCCGACACGAACCAGCATCAATCTGAACAAGAACATAGGCCGAGGCACGTTATCAGTTGGCCTTACTCGTGCGAACGGCAACACAGGCATTGCCTTCATGTTCAACAACCCACTTGGCAAGTCAAATGAGTGGAGAAGCATCACCTCAAGCCAGCACGACAGCCAAGGCACTGAGCTAAGCCAGTCCTTCATACGAGGCGGAAGCTACAACGATTGGAACTTACAGGCACAGGCGAGCAAATCCTCGAGCGGGAACAGCGCGAGCGCGACATACCAGTATGCAGGCGAACAGGCTGTAGCGACCGCATACGTCTATAGCGGCCACAACCAAAGTACTGTGTCAGGACGAGTGGAAGGCTCACTTGTCTTTGATAACGGAATCCATGCAAGCCGTCAGGTCTTCCAAGGCTACTCAGTTGTTGAAACGGGCGCACCTGGTCTTCCAGTTGCCTTGAACAACATACATGTTGCAACCACTGGCAAGGACGGCATAGCGATTGTCCCGAACACCAGCACAACCACCGACAACACGATCAGCTTACCCGCGGACCTTCTACCCGCCGAGGTGCAGGTAGACGACTCCGTAGCCAAAGTGTCATCACAGCAATATTTTAAGTCCCATGTCGTTTTCAAGGTCAAGAAGAGTCCTGTGGTCTTGCAACCTGAGATCTCAACAAAAGGCATGAAGGACGTAGAGATCGACGGCAAGCACTTCGCTGTCATTCCTCAAGGGATCTTCTTTGACGACTACCAGCCTGGTAGAGCCTACGAGCTTCAGATCAAGACTTGCAAGATGAGATTTACCGTGCAGCCTAACGCACAGCTAAACGAACAGATACCGCTTCATTGCGAAAAATAAAAACAAGGAGAAAACATGAAGAGATTACTTACCACACTACTATTTTTCATGACCGCGCACGCATGGGCAGTAAGTTCAATGCCTGCATATGGCTTCACACAATACAACTACTACGATAGCCCGACTTTCAGCTACCCTAACCCTTACAGCGACAGTGTGACCGTGAGCTTCAAACTGAACGAGACCAGTCCGACCAGCAGCCTTTATGTCAAAGATGACGTCTTCGTAGCTGACGAAGATCCAGACCAAGAAGTAAGGCTTTATGCCGACGCAGCTTTGACCATGCCCTTGTCTTCACACCCTATAGATGTGTCGGGCGACGGCGACGGCGCCGTTCACTCTCTCAACGTCTATGTGAAGTACTTCAGCAAGTCAGGTAATGCAGTGAGCCGAGCAGGCAATTTCAGCTTTCATGCACCCATTTTTTTGAACAGCGACAGCACTGAGTACACCGCAACCTTGGAGCTTACCCCAACCGTCCAAGGCTCATGCGGCTTCTTGCAGAGCAGCTACAGCGTTACGACCAACATATCAGCCAACCAGACAGCCAAGACCTCAACGAACGTCGCTTACAACTGCTCTCCTGGTCTAACGCCTTCGCTCAACGCTGACAGCCCAAGCTACCAGTCCAGCGAAGATCCGGACATGACGATGCAACTATTTGGTGACAGTGCTTACTCAAACAATCTCGGAACTAATCCGATTGCTCTTGTCGCAGATGGAACGAACAGAAGTCAGCCTTTGTATCTTCAACATTTTGACAGAGGTAATCCGATAATATCGAAATCTGGCTCGTTCCACTTTACATCAACAATCATAATCAATTTTTAATGACATATATTTAAACAGATCATTGACTTTGCATTAATTTTTCGTATTATGAGTATTACTATGCAATCACGCATAAACAACAAAAACAAAAAGGAAAATTATGAAAATCAAAAGCCTTAAATTGACAGCCTTATTTGCTGGACTTGCTCTGTTCACAGGCATGGCACAAGCAGGAACAGCAACTTCAACCATCAACGCAACAATGAACGTTGTTGGAACATGTTCATTCAGCCAATCAAACTACGCACTTAACGTGAATGGAGCTATAGGTACAAAGCCAACAGCAAACACACAAGTATTCGTTCAATGTTCATCAGGATTAACAGCAACACTAGGACAAAACTATGCTGTAGCCTATTCTGGATCTGGAGCCGCTGGTGAAGTTGAAGCGGTAGCATACAAAGACTCTAATAATACACAGCCGCTTTTAGGAAACCCAATTACTTTAACAGCAGATGGTGGACAGTACTCTTACACGATCTACTATTTATTCAGAGACTACCAATCTCAAGGACCACTTCAAAAATCTGGAACATTCAACATTAGCATGCCAATGGAAATTAATTTCTGATTATGACGAACCACATACCAAGCTCGCTAAGGCGGGCTTTTATTTTATCTAAACAATGAGTAACCCTTGACTATTGATATTATTTTGCTATAAGTACATCATTAACAAGGAAAAATTATGACAGATACTAATAACAATAACAATGAAAAAAACTGGTCATTGATCTGCTGCTTAGTTTTCGCAACTGGCTTAATGGGATATGTTGGAATATCTAGCAGAATAACGACCCTAACTGAACAATATAGAAATGAGCTTTTGGTAGCGTATATGAACCAAAACGAAAAATTGAGATTAGAAGATTGCGAAAGACCTATAGCGCAAGCTGAATCAGATGCTACTGCCAGAGGCAGAAAAATCATGGTAGATGACAAAGTAGATATGTTGGATACAAAGGCAAAAGCAAAGTGCCTGAACTCACGAAAGCTTATAGCGGATAACGAAGAGAAAGCAAAAAAACTAGTGATTACACCTGCGCCAACCAACTATTTAACCAACCACTTTTTTAAATGAACATATTATGAGCAACCTAATTTCCATACTTTTTTCTCGTTGGGTTTTGACTGGTAGCGCCTTAGCTTTCATAGCACCAGTACTTCAACCCTTTGGACATGTGAGTATTCCTCAGCACATTTCTGTCAAAGACTTCGTTACAAAAGATAGTTCATTAAAGCAAGCTATCGCACAAAGCCGAGTAGAAAAAGACAAGTTAATTTCAAAGGCAAAAACGAACACAGGAACAATAATCACAATCGCTTTACACAATATTGAAAAAGGAGGCTAACACCAACACGAGATTAATATTCAAACAAAACAAAGATGAAAAGTGGCGTTACGAACTCCATGAAGACGGCAGAAGAATTCTAAGATCTAGCAACTTCATGAGCTTGGCAAGCGCTGAAACTACATATTTTAAACATCACAAGGTTGAACGACTTCATTATGAAATCGAGCAAAAAGACGGCAGTAAATTTAATTCAATTTATAGATACAAAGGAAAACTATGATAAAACACAAAAATATCTTCACAGCAGTTGCAGCAGTATTCATATCTAGTTCAGCATTTGCACAGCAAACGATTGACAATATCAACGGCACTATAGCAATTGGTGACTCAAACACTGTAGCAACCACGAAACCAGTTCCTGCATCAGTTACAGGAACAGCAGGCGCAATCGCAATTGGAATGGACCCAAAAACTGGCTTGTCAACACGAGCAGAAAATGGTGGTGTTGCAATCGGTTTAGGCACACAAGCAGTTGGTATGCAGTCCTCTGTTGCAGTAGGCACATATGCAGAAGCATCAGGCAACTACGGAGTGGCGATTGGTAGCAATGCAGAAGCAGAAGGCTATTTGGGAACTGCAATCGGCCCTGGTGCGAAAGCGAACTATTCTGAGAGCGTAGCAATTGGTGGAGCATCTACAGCAGGAAGAGAAAGAGAAGTGAGCATAGGCGCACCTGGTTTCACTCGCTATGTATCCAATGTCACAGCAGGAACAAAGGCGACAGACGCAACCAATCTACAGCAGGTTCAAAGCATTGCAGCAGACACCCTAGACTCAGCGAATGGCTACACAGACCAAAGCATCGCTAACTACGACCGATCCAACAAGACTTACATCAACAGTGCGGTAGCTGGTGGAGTTCAGCAGTCGAACAGCTACACAGACAGCAAGTTTGAGCAGTCCAAGACTCTTGCTTACTCAGGCGCCGCAATGTCAATGGCATCTTCAGCTTTAGTGTTTGACCCTAATAAGGACCGTCAAGTAGCAGTAGGAGCAGCAACAGTGCACGGCAAGTCTTCTGTAGCGGCTGGATTTGCTTGGAAAGCTGGTAGAAGCTTAATTAACGTAAGAGCAGCAACTGGCAGTAATGGCATGTCAGGAGTAGCGGGTGGAGCATCCTGGTCTTGGTAACGATTCCCTTGAGTAGATAATGACGTGTAACCCTACCTGGCAGTGATCAATAAAAGCCCCTTCATGGGGCTTTTTTCATTTCGTGAAAATGATATCCAATTTCACCATTTTTCACCTGATTCGTTGACTATTTTCATATTCCCATTAGTTTAAGATAAACAAATGGAGAAAGTATGGACAAGAAAAATAAGACAGGATTAAGCAGAAGTGAAAATGGGAGGAAATATTTTGACATGAAGAGGACAGCAAACACTCCAATCAATGAACTCTTCAGTCAGCAGACACCCCATCAGTGGTCGATGATTCAACGCCACCTAGACCTTGGCACGATCAAATTATCATTCTACAACAAGGAAACCAAAAAAGAAGTTTCAGAAATCGAAGTGACCACACCATTCATATTAAATGCAAAGGTTTATGATTCGAGAAGTGGCAAATTTATACCTAACAACAATGTCTCAAAAATCGTTCGCTCACACGTAGCCAACAATTCGAAAAAACACCTAGCCAACCTTGAACGCATCTGTAAGAGCAAAGGGCTTGAGGAAGAGTTTCGCTTCTTCGACAACCAATTCAGAAAATATGATAAGCGAGATGACACCTGGTTTGAACCTGCCGCGCTGGATTCTTCTGTACAGGCACCGTACATAGACTTTTACTCAGGCATGGACAAGAGATTCAAGGAGAAAACAGGTAAGAAGTTTATGTTGAACCCCTACGTGCTCACATACTTGGAACTCATTTACCATACTGACCATTTCAACGTAATCAAGAAGCTAGAAAGAACAATTATCACTATTGCTGACATCGATGCATATTTAATACGCAGTTGCGCTAAATTGCACATCAAACCCTTACCAAAGAAAAGCTTTCTAAGTAAAGCCCTTGGTCACATTTTTAAATGGTGCGGCTTAGAAGTTGATCACGACAAGTTAAACATAGACACCTTTGGCGATGAGTGTGAAGACTTGGATCATCGTTTGAACTATGAAGTCTTACCTGCGATTCATACTGATTATTCAAGACTATCAGACATCAATCTTGACACCGTACCGTGTGAACTATGGGTAGAACTCTTCAAACTAAACAACGATATACCACCTTTCCTTGTTCCCGACGACACGGTTGACGAGTTTACCGAAGAGCAATTAAAGGAGATTGTCACACGCGCCCCAAGAATAATTTTGGAATGGCATAAGCCAGAACTTTTCAACTTGTACCTTAATCTACCTATCACTGAAGTATATCCTATTCTTACGTTTAAGCAGAAGTGCGACCAGCTTACTTTAGCTCACTTAGGCTTTGAAAATCGTCAATTGATTCCTGAATCAATGAAATGTATTAGTTCTTTAGATAGTGCGGTTCTGGCAAATACAGCGAATCTATCGGAAATCTATCATCTTCTAAGTGAAGATCTTAGGTTGAAGCATTGGAAGGGAATCGCTCACAAATACAACCTTGAATTCGTCCCTGACCATAGGACTGTTGCGGCAGACTTTGAACATCTAGTTGTAAAAACCCTATTTGAACATGCAAGCCACACCCACTATCCTAGTATTCATTTTGACAGGTTACATGCCATTCTACAGAGAGATCCAGAGAAGCTAATCAATTCTATCGTTCATTTATGTGAAATCGGCTTTGACCCGAAGCGCACTGTTGAACCTCACACTTACTGGATGCATGGAATTGAACAAATCACGATTGAAGGATATGAAGAGTTTCAAAAGCGATTAAGCCCTGAACTACAAAGTTCCATCGAAATTTGCGGAATGGTGGAGGATTGCGTAATACATATAGACAAGGAACTTGCAACAGATTTTAGAAAGGCACTTCATTGCCAACAACTTCAAGCGAAAATTCCAAACAAAGTTGATGCGCCAAAGAAGAAGAACAAGCTCTAATCATAAAAGCCCCAATCATGGGGCTTTTTCTTTTCTGGACTGCGATATCCAATTCAACAAAAAACAATGCCTTGCCCTTGTGTTTCAGTTTTGTTTTGCTATTGTACATATAACAACCAAATCTAAAGGATAATCTATGACCAATATTTCATGGAAACGAAAACCACCTAAAAATTTGAATAAAGCCGAAGCCCACATTCACACCCCAATGCAAACACCCCGGATTGAAAACATTGATATTCAGGAGTTGAATTATATTTTCAAAAACAGTTCTCAGCCATAATGAAACGTGAACTAGATAGGCAAATCAGGAGTGAAGTTCACAATCATTTATTTGTATTTTCGAACAAGTTGCTAGGCTACATGGACGAGCCTGACTTCTGGCATAAAGCAAATACTAATTATACATTAGCTTGTGCGGCTCACTACTCTTCTACTTTCGACATTGATGAGCAAATCTCTATCGATGAACATGTTTCTCGTTTCCGTTTGCTACTGAGCAAAGTCACATATGAGGAATACATAGCAATGCTAAAAAGTATGGATCACATGAAGAATATGAACGAGTGGATATTAAAAGCCACAAAAGAGGCGTAAAATTTTCAAAAAAATAATAACAACTAAGGAGATAGACATGATTAAACAAGAAAAACCACCTGTCGTTGGATTTAGCACATATGTTTCACCTGGCAAGAATTTGAACTTACTTATGCCTGACCCTGCAACTTTATCTGAAGAAGAAATTAGCGACATCAAAGAATTCCTTCAGCTTGTCATGACTAAGCTAGACAGACAGAACGAACGCAACAAGAAAAGCGACATCTAAGCATTGCGGCCTGGCTCACCTCACGAGCCCAAAACAATAAGAACAATGGAGAGCAACATGGATAAAAAGAACAGATTTGAAGAGGAAGCTTTTTTTGACAGCGAACAGGATGAGTTAGATGAATTAACGAATGCTATTTTTGGTGCCGACTCAATTTATGCCCAACACGAAGATGACGGCAGTATAAGTAATCCACAGTGGACGCCAGAGGAAGACATAATTGAAGCGACGTACCAAGAAATTTACTCATGTGTAGATGATGATCACGGCCTTACCTACGCAGTAATCTATGCATATCTGTTCTTGTTGAGTCAGAATGAGCAACCGAAGATCGTTGATAGCGACTGGCGACCAGCCTTTGAAAACCTCATTGATCTCAACAACATCATTAGGTTCTACAAAACACGACGAGATTCACCAGAATTCGTAAGAGCAAGAATCAGGAATGTTCTTGATACGTTAGGTTGGGACGAAACAAGCCCCATACAGCAACAACACGTCTACGATGGATTCCTACAAATCAATCTATGCAGCCGCGTATTTCTTGGCAGACTCACGGACAAAGATCTTTTTCAAATCTACATCGGGCAATGCAAAAATAATTATGAGGTACTTGAACACAAGACCAAGAATTTGGATAGAGAGTCGATCTGTAAGGGGCTTGAGGCGAGAATCTTTACTGGAGTGCGTGAACTAAGATTTGCGGGACCAAGCTTCATCGAACCCGAAGAAAACATTGAGGATTCTGAGGTGCTTTGGGTATCATCAGCGATTCAGTCAAGCACTAGAAAAGGTGAAGCAGAAAGCTTCATCAGAAAGCTAAGCCACAATCGCTACAAGCCACGTCTCAAAGTTGATGAAGCAGTATTCACCGATCTAGAAGAGGGCTTCCCGAACTTTATTGAGGTCATCACCTACTACAAGGCTCAGTTCAGACTGAACTTGCTAACTGGCCGCGACTACATTCCACCAGTCCTACTTCTCGGCGCACCTGGTATAGGTAAGACAGCTTTTGCCAAGGCGCTCGCTACCGCGCTACAGACCGGCTACACGTTCATAGACATGGCCTCAGCTTCGGCCAACTGGATACTTTCAGGGCTAAGCACGTCCTGGAACGGCGCCAAGCCGGGCAAGCTGGTAACTGCCATGTTAGACAGCCCTACAGCTTCCCCTGTCGTCCTACTGGACGAGATCGAGAAGTCAGGACCCGCAGCCCACGGCCAAGACTCTAGAACGCCTCTCTACCAGCTTCTTGAAGAGAACACAGCACGAGCTTTCACAGACGAGTTTGTGGACTATCCGGTCGATCTCTCAAGGGTTATCTATATCGCCTGTGCGAACAGCACTGAAGGGCTTACCGAGCCGTTGCTATCCCGCTTCAAGATCATGGAGATTCCTGACCCTTCCGACGAAGAGCACGACATGATCGTAGACAGCATCTACCAAGCCGAGGTTGCAGGCTCTACCGCCTTCCCTGCCCGCTTACCGCACGACATTATGCACCTTCTACGCGGCACGTCACTACGTGAGTCCAAAGTCATGATCAGCGATGCGATTGCAACCGCTTTGCTTGAGGTGACATTGAACCAGATGAAGGATCGAACCAAGCTTAGTCTTGAACTTCAACCTCAGCACTTCAAGTTCAAGACTGTTCAGAAGAAGAAGATGGGGTTCTAACCTACACAAAAGACAAAAGCCCTTACGGGCTTTTTTATCGTCTCAATCGAAGACCAACACATATTTTGAAGGCTTTCGCCTGGCCTTTGTCCTTTCAGGACATCCGAACTTCGTCAGAAGAAGATATCCAATTACATCAAAAACCTTGCATAAACCTTGTGTTCTGTTTTCAACTTGCCATGATGATTATATAACAACAACAAAAAGAGGCCATACAATGAAAAAGAACGAGCTATACAACTATGAAAAAAGCGAGGCATACAACCGTATAATATTTTCACTTGCTGATGCTTACTGCGAAGATAGCGACACCGATTTTGCTTACCATGCGCAACCAGTATGCAAGCAGTTCGTGAATTACATGAAAGTCTACAACTACCTATATAGAAACAGACACGAGATACATCGTCAAGCAAGAATACTTGGAAGCCGAAGACTACACGAGCTTGAATGCAACGACTGATACTAACAAAAAAGCCCTTATGGGCTTTTCCTCATCCAACCGTTAATCATCAATCTTACTTTCTATCCTTCGGCCTCTTCACTTCAACATCGTGATTTCTACAGTGACCACTCTTCATCTCATAGATGATTTTCACACTATCACCGATAGCAGGAAGACCTGAAGTGCTGATCTTCAAATTATACCTGTTGCCTACCTTGTGGAACTTGTCACCTACATTGGCTTGGTTGAACGCCAACACTTCCAAACTATCATTCCCGTTGAATGACACCTGCACTACCCCACTGAACAAGCTGTAGAACTCTTTTGAGAGACTAACAACTAAGTACTGGATAGGGTTCTTCTTAGTGTTATCGCGCTCAATTCTCAAAATCACATCCTGGCTTCTTGTGATTAACCTGAACCCAAGACCCTCCGTTGTACTGCCAGCATTTAATATCTCAACAATTCTATCTACATATTTTGACTCTCTTCCATTAACTATAATCTCATTCCTTTCCATATCATCTCCTTATTTTCTTCTCTATTTATACGAAATTAATTCGGAGAAGTCAACTCGATGTGAAGACCAATCAGATATCTTCATTGAAGACGATATCCAATATGGTATCGAACATCAAAAAACCTTGCCTTACCCTTGCTTTTGTCTTTTCTTTTGCTATATTAATTTGACAACAAAAGAAAGACATTATGGAATTATCGCTATGCTTCCCTCACCTCAATAACTACGCTCTAGACCAACGCGCGAAACGCGAGTTCATCACTGACAAGAAAACTGGCTGTGTTTATCACATCGTCAGCCGCTATAAGAACAATGACCGCAGATACCCCGGCGACAACAATAATACGGAAGTTCTCACTTTAGAGATCGATCCCAACCTTTCACCAAACTTCAGCATTGAAGAAATTGACCTGGTATCGGGCGGCAGCATTACTTGCAACCTCACCGCGCTTGAACAGCCAAGATGGGGTGACACGGAGCTAACTATGTCCGTGTTCTACGTAGACGAGGCTCAGACCCTTCAGGAGAGCGTCAGAACCTTCTGCATGAAGTCCATAGGAGGGACGATCACGAAGCGCCTAGAGCTTGCCCTAGCGACATTCAGGAAGGAAGCGACGGCGACTATAGCCAAGATCCATTCCAGAGGCTTTACGCATACCCGCCGAGGCACCGCCAGCTACTACGCGAGCTACATCGTTTTAAGAGCCAAAGAGCTTGACGCGAAGAGGCACAAGTGGGACCCCAAGATCTTGTATGACGTTTGGACAGGCTACAACAACCCAACCTTGAATACGATCATTTACCTTTATTCCATGCTCAACGATGACTTCCTACATAAAGGTCAGACCATAGGCATGTTCCACAATCACTTCTTGGAAACACAGATCGGGAATTGGCAACCACGTAAGTTCAACTACACCGAGCAGGAAATAGCTGAGTTAGACGCCATCATGGAGTATTACAGGATGAACCGCGACGACCTCAACAAGCTAATTAAGGAGTGTTCAAACGGCTACCCTTTTGATGAACAAAGATTCAGAGCCAACTTAAAAATATCAAAACATACGGAGACGACAATATGATGACACGAGAGGACTACAAGGAAGGATTCACACACTTTGCAGAAACTATGATTCGCATGAGGATGAAAGGTGGAGATCGAGACAACAGGATTTTAGAAGCGATGACACATGAGAACTTCGGTGAGTACTTTGAGACTTATAAGCATATGTTCATCATGGGCTTCTCTACCTTGGACAACTTCCTGATTGCTCTACTTCGCAACTACATTATGGTACAGATTGCTTGTATCGCTCATGACGCTCCGAACGACAAGCGACGCTATATTAGTGATTTATTCAATGAGATAGTTACTGAAAATTTAGCGAAATTCAAAGCTATTTTGCTACAACTACACGGCCCAACATATCGAGAGATTGAAGAGCTACACGAAAATCAACTTCGCTTCTAATAGTCGCCTAACACCGCAACCCCAACACCCTACCTGAGGGGCATTCGCCCTTCTTTTGTCCTCCTGGACATCGATACTTCGTCAGAAGACGATATCCAATATGATATCGAATATCAAAAAAACCTTGCCTTAACCTTGCTTTTCAATTTTGTTTTGGCATGATGAATTTATAATAACAAAAAAGGAATCTATCATGACAATCAAAGAGACATTATTCAATTTAAAAAATGCTTTAGGCGCACTTGAGTACCATACTGATAATTTGAAGAAAGCAATCGCTATAGCTGAAGACATCAATTCTGCACACAACGATCTAAATCTTACCTTCAATGACGAAACGTTCTCAGACGACGCAGGATACGGCGCGAGACGATTTATCAATACATTTGAGCACTGTGGAGATTTTGAGGTTGACTATCTGTTCAAGATTTTGAGTGCAGTTGAAGAGTACGAAAAAATAAAGAAATAAACTACCTGGATTGGCTCACCTCACGAGCCACAAATAACAACATCCCTACCAAAGGAGAGCACTATGGATAATAAAAAAAATAGACCCAGAGAAAGCGAAGTCGCACATTCAAAATATTGCTTTGAAAATTTTGAAGACGCGATCAAGTCGCCAAAATACACTTTCAAGATTCCTGACGATGAGGATGGAGATTTCGACCTGCATTTGGAATTAGTTGAAGACGATACAGACAAGAATGAAAGCCAGTGAACAGACGAAGATTAAGAAAATTTAATCATAAGCCCCTGGAGGGCTTTTTTTACGCCTTAGGACACTGATATCCACTTTCACAAATAACCTTGCTTTAACCTTGTGTTTTTATTTTCTTTTGTTATAGTAATTTTATAACAACAAAAAAGGAAAGATATGAGAACAGCTATAGCATATGTCACATTTACCAACGATGCCGAATTCTTCGAACTAACTCTTGAGGGATCAATGGAACACCCATTTGATGACGGATCAGCGTATATCAAAGCGAGAGGTGTTCGTGTGGAAAAAGAATTTGTTGAAGGTGAAGAGCCAAGTTTCATTTACATAGGTGACAAGCCAGTCTACTTAACGAAGTCGCAAATTGTCAGCATGGAGATTTGGCAAGAATCATAATCAGTATGGCCCACTTTACGGGCCTAACAACAACATCCCTAGCAAAGGAGGAAGTATGAAGAAGAAGCAATCCCAGACTAGCACTGAAAAAACAGATGCAATACAGGAAGTTGAATCTAGGTTCAGCGGACTTGACATGAAGTTTTTGAAGAGAGAGCCACATAGCCGCCATGACGGCGGAGGCCACGACTACCACTTTCAGTTTGATTTCTTAGGCACTACTCATCAGATCGTAGTTACCAGAAGAATCTTTTGCCCAATATTTCTACAGGACCGAGTTCTAACAGAAGTGTTGAAGAAGATTAAAGAGCAGTTATAAGCAGTGCGCTTGGCTCACGTTACGAGCCTCAACAACAACAATAATAAGGAACACCATGACAACACAACTTGACATAGGGGATCTAAAGAATGAGATAACCAGATGGGCAGTAACGAAGACGCCGCTCACTTTTCCATGAGCATAAACTTGATCTCGACAATATGCAGATCTTGTGCGTATCATGTAACTGCTCAAAATCAAACAGATTGATTACCGATTACAGGCCCGGTGTCTGGCGCAAAAAATTAGAGCTTGTGTCAGTAATCCCCTCAATCAACTAGAAATCGTACCTAGTCAAAGGAAAACATATGTTGTATGTGAACTATGCTAAGGATCGCAGGACGAAGACGAATAGCACCGCCAACAAAGAGGCAAAGGCCAAACAGCACGCCGCAGGCGCTGCAAACAGTAAGCTGAAGGAAGCACAGAGCATCCCCGGAAAGCGTGGGGCTGACCTGGAGAAGAAAGGCTGGGAAATGTTAGTTGGACCGGCTACTGCTCCGGCGCGCCCTGGTATCGATGGGTGATCTAGGCCGACTTTAAAGCACCTATCTGATCAGTAAATTTGGCGAAGTATCTTATACCGCTACAAGTGGAGGCGCTACGTTTGACGACTTGAACAACGCGGCCAGCAAGACCGCATCCGTATCAATGTTCATCAAGGAGCGCGAGGTTCGTTACTTGACGAGCGAACTCAACGTCTCACGCGAGCAGCTTGAACAAGCTGAGAAGACTGTCGGCGTCGTAACTGAGGGGGTGCGTAATTACCTGAAGAAGTAACTCGCAAGCCTTGCTTTCTCCCAGCTACAACCTTACTGCTGAGCGCTAACACATGCTATCCTGATTGCAACTTTTGGGATAGTAATCATGACTAAGCAGATCTTCGCCGTTTTCGTTGTAGCCTTCGTGTCCAACCTCGCCCAAGCCCAGCAGCCCGTCCCTGCATCGGCACTGCTCAGCCTCACAAATGATCAGGAGGCTATCCTTCACGCCGGTCGCACCTGTAAGCTCGTGAGTGAAGCCGAGATGAACTACTGGTATAAGCAGACTGCTTTCGCCATCAGTTCTCTTCTTACCGAGACGGACGAAGCAGCCTTCAGCAAGCAGCGTATCTCTACCCGTAACATGGATGTCGTAGAGGCTCAGGTTGCCGCTCACACTAAGGAAGGTTGCACCAGCCCCATCCTTCTCAGCAAAGTGTCCGCAATGAAGCAGGCCCTTCGACTGAACGGCCTCGCTATCAAGAAGCTGGACGATACCTACGCCAGCGCCCTGCAGGACCTTCACAAGAACACGGCACCGTAACCACACCACAAGGAACTCTATGAGCTTCTGTAGCCGGTGCGGAGGCGCCGTCGACTTCCGATATGTTAATGGGCGCTGCATCCCTTTACACCGTAAAGGACGCTGCGAAGAGACAGGAAGCACCGCAACCACCTACTCTGGCTACTCAGTAAGCCACGACAGCACATGCTTTAGCACCTCATGTCCAAAGTGCTGTGGCGATGTCTTCTTCATTCGTCACAACGGCGGAAGTGTCTGGATCGATCCACCACTTGGGCCTCCCTGGACGAAGCACGGTTGTTTTGAAAGCCCGACCGAGGGTAACGCGAAGAACAGCTTAGCTTCGGACTATGCGATCAAGGCGACTTACCTTAACGCTTCTGGTGCGCAGATTGGTGTTGTGGAGTCCAGTGAGGTAGACGAGGAAGGCAGATCTACAATTCTTGAGTTCCACACTGGACGAGCAGGACATCAACGTATCAAAACGAGGTTCAATGCTGGCTTTTTGCTTGGCAAGCTTTGCATGTATTCGCTGGTTGAAAAGCAGATCTGGGCATTGGCGGAATCTCAGTACCGATTTGCGATCACTTCTATACGCAACAACGAAGTAAGCAAGTGCGAAGTGTGTAACGTTGAGGTAACTGAACGCAATGTGAAGAAGCACATGAGAAAGACGCATGGCATAAATCCGACATGAACAATAATGAAGAGCCCTTAAAGGGCTCTCATTAATATTCAGATTTGATTATTATCCCACTCATTGAAAACGTCAGAAGTCACAGTTCGGGGCAACTTACCGCGACCAGTTGCCTGCACTACAAATTCCACAGACTGATCAAGGCGCTTTTGCTTTTTATTCTTTTCCGCGATACCGTATGACTTAGAGAACGGAGCAACCGCTTCCGCCAGCGCAGCAATAATCATATCGACATCTTCAAACTCTTCATCGTCAAGGTGAAGCATTCTTGCGAGAATGAAGCAATCCAATAGCGTACCGTCTAGCCAAGATACAGATGCTGAGTAACCGCCACACCACCGAAGGTTTGATCCTTCAGTGTAGACTTCCATATTAATGGTATCGCCGCCTGCCAAGCATGCTCCAAGAAGAACGCCTGTCACATTTAAGTGCTTTGCGATGTCACTGACTTCGTAAAGTAAATCATGCGTCTTAACGCCGCCTATTGTTTTCTCACTACCATGTGCAGCAATGTAGACTAATGCGTTTTCATACTTGGTCTTGGCAAGACAAGTTAGTGCCTTTTTAAAACTAGACTTGTCGTAAAAATTGGCATGAAACACTTCGACGTCACCTGCAAACTTACCGACCCCCTCAATAAACGGCATAACACTCGTCCGATTGGCATCCCCCGCGTCTAAATTCCACGGCGACTCAAGAACAAATATCGCCCGACGAGTACTATGGTTCCTTCTCATTTCAATCCATTCACAGTTGAGTTTTCTATTGCACTGCATGTTAAGGCCGCGACATCAAAATCGTGGCAGATATTGAGCTAGTGGACTTCTCGATACCTTTCCGCCCTCTCCCTTACCCATGCAGCACCATTTGTATTTTTTCCCTGAACCGCAAACACAAGACGAATAAGGATCAGGAGGCAAAGGTTTTGATATTGATCTCGGCTCATCTATTCCGGCCAACATACGGCCAATTTTTGCAAACTCTTCGGCGATAACGTTAATGCCACCGTTCACCTTTAAAAGCAAATATCCTCGTGCGATCCCATGACCAAGCTCGGAAGCTCGCGCCAATAATTCTCTAGCCTTGTCATCGTCCTTCTGTATAAACTCGCCCTCAAAATACGCGCGCCCAAGAGTATAGAGACAGTCTCTACAATCCTGCTCTACGCCTTTTTCTACGAATTCAACAGCTTTTATAGGGTTGGGCTCACATGCTTTCCCTTCCGTGTAAAGGAAGTATAGGCAACTAAACGCCCTGGTTACGTTACGCTGTGCCGCCAGTAACCAAAACTTTTCTGCATTGGAGTAGTCCTTTTCATCGTCATAAAGTATGGACGCGTGGTAGTCGCATGCTTCGCCGTGGCCAGCATTTGCCGCCTCCTCGATAAGTTTTCTGGCCTCGGCTAGTTTGTCCGCATCGATCTTCTTTTGGACCACGAACTGAGCATAACGAAAGCCTGCATCAATGTTTCTCGTCGCCTCGTACGAGGCAAGATGGAATGTAGCTGCAAGTCGCTTCAGGAAGTTTTGGTCGTGCTCAAACTCTGTCGGCGCAATGATCCCGTTGAACTCTAACTCACGCTTTTCAGCTTCAGCTTCGCACCAAAGCCCAGCTTTGAACTTCGTTTGAGCATCGGCATCAGTGACGGCAGAGAACAGTAGATCTTTCCATTCCTGTGTCTGAATCTCTACCAAAAGATAGTTCAGTTCACCACTAACCTTACCTACGGAACGACAGAAATTTTCGATTATCCATAATGCTAGATCACGGGCTTCCTGGGCGTTGCTTTTCAACTGATCATGCTCTGCTTTGATCTCATCCTTCTTTTGAGGATCTACCGAGCCTGACCGTCTATGCGCTCCTGGATTGCAAAGCTTCCTCAACCTATGGCATCGATCTTTGAAGCCGAAAGTGATAGCTCCAGCTTCAGACAAAAAATTTATCTGTTCAAACAGCGAGAGCGACTTTGATACGATGTTTTTGTCCTCTGCAACCAAACCGCAGATTCCTTCTAACACGTCGCGATACCGGATCAAAGAATATGACGGCAAAGCTGTCGTAAATTCCACCGCCTCTTTATAGCTTCGCCCGATAGCGTCAGAAACCAAAGACGCCAACTCTAGATCGGTATTAATCACTGCTGCCCTTTGCAACGTAAGTTCTCATATGCGATTTTGCTACCTTAACTCTTCAACTTGACATAGATATGCAGCATCGTTGACTTATCACTCTGTATTTCTTTGACTTCAACAAATGGCAGGCGCCGCATTAGTTCGCTCAGTCGCTCGCAACCGTAATTTCGGGAGTCAAATGAAGGACTGTTCTTCAATAAAAGGTTGCCAACACTGGACAACGGGGCAAGCCCGTCCTCTCTTGAAGCTAGAGCAATCACATTTCGAATCGTCGCTTCCATCTCGCCAAGATTCACCATCGCTGGAGCCTTCGCGCCTACAGGCGCAGGTATCGGTTCCGAAGGTCTTAGAATCTCTGTGAAGATGAATTTATCACAGGCAGCTACAAAGGCACCTGGCGTCTTCTTCTCACCGAAGCCATAGACGGCCAAGCCTGACTCCCGGATTCGTGTGGCAAGGCGCGTGAAGTCGCTATCTGAAGAAACCAGACAGAAGCCATCTAGCTTGCCAGCATGGAGCAGATCCATTGCGTCAATAATGAGAGAAGAGTCGGTAGAATTCTTCCCGCTTGTATAGCTAAACTGCTGAACAGGCTGTATAGCCCAAAGATGAAGGACTTCTTTCCAGCCCTTCAAACTTGGGTTTGTCCAATCGCCGTAAGCACGCTTGACTGACGCTATACCGTGCGTAGCAACCTCTGCCAAAAGACCTTTAATGACAGACGGTTGTGCATTGTCGGCATCAATGAGAACTGCAAGCTTTGCGTTATTCATTGATGCTTATTCCCCCTAGAACGTCTTGCTCATTCGTCGTTCGCATCAGCGAGCTTTCAAAGTGTTGATACGACCAACTAAGTCTCTCGTTAGTCCGGCCAAACCTTCTGCATTTCCAAGGTAATGAATGTAACGATGCTGTTGAAGGTCAAATGGAATATCATTCTTATCTTGAGTAATAAGTATGACTTCCTTACCTAAAGCGTGTGCGATTCCAGCCTCATAGAAGACATTCGCATTCTTGTTCGTGCAATCACAAACAACTATAGCTGCGCGATCAATAATGAAAACAATGTCTTGAATGATTGTGGAATGTTCCCATAGCTCATCAGCCCTTATACATTCCATTCCTGCGGTTGTCACTGCGGACTGGATTGCTTCATATACTGGCGAGAACCCAGCGAACGGCATCATAACCGACACCAAATTTTTATTTACTACTTGATGAGTTGGCACATTGAACACCTTCGGCATTCGGGTGCTGATAGTCATCGAGTTGTACAGCACCCGAAACAGATCAACATCTTTTACAGCCCAATGTGTAGTGCTCAGTTCATCGAAACCACGGCGTGGGAACGAAAGATGAAGAGCATCTTTTAACCTTATCAATTCGTCTTGAGGAATTGGGGCGCAGTCAGTATCGAACGAAAATTGAATGATGACTTCTGACCGAGTCTGACGAACATGCGTAACACGCCCCACCCTCGCTAGTTGTTGTTCCTCTTGATAGTTCGTTTCTTCAACAAAAAGCGAAGGCAACTTCATGAGAGCGTCGAAGTCCAGAACACCGTTGTTCGTGAACTTCAACTTCAATGATTCGTCAGTGTAAGAAATGACTCGGTCGGTTCCAAAGGTTGCCGTCCCGTTGGCCCACGGCATGCCTTTCACGAGTAAGTTAAACATACGCTCCCTTAGCTGGACTGTGTTTTGTTGGCAATATTTTACTTCTTCTTCGCCTTCGGAAGCTGTTCTGTGTGGTCACAGTCTGGAAAATTTGAACACCCCTTGAACGAGAGCGCCTTTACCTGTGCGAGTGTCCCCTTCTTGCACTTTGGGCAGAACTCAACGGCCAACGGCTGACCAAGGCTATCAACTGGCGATAAGTTGAAATCATGCATGAGTTCGGTCACGAACGGTGAGGTGTTGGCTTCCTCAGCGAAGATGGTCACTGAGCGGCGTGCGCGCGTCAGCGCGACATAGAACAGCCTACGCTCCCCCGCCAACTCATACTTCTCGGGCTTGGGCATAGCGAGAGCCAGCACAGGATCATCGGTAAAGCTGCTGGGGAACGAGTAATAGCGCTTCGCCATTCGCGGCATGATCACGTAGTCGGCCTCGAGTCCCTTAGAGCTATGGATGGTAACGAACTCAAGATCGATGTCATTCTTATACTTGTTCGCGAAGTTTGGCGGCAGATGGTTGCTGTCTTTCCCGTATCGTCCAAGGGCGAACACGCTGACCTTGCGCCCCGTAGGCACAGGGATCTTGCCAGCCCTGATGTCGGCACACAGAAGGTCCAGATACCTTTCGGTAGCCAGCTTGAGGTCGTCCTCCTTCTTGACAAGCCGTACTTCAATGGTTGGGTTGAAGTTCGGATTCGTTGAAGTGACTGTCTTCTTGATTTGAGAAGGATTTTTGCCCACGAAGTGGCTGGATACGACGCACAGGTTCTTTGAGCAGCGGAAAGTTCGCGCCAGTTCAACAACCTGTCCCTTGCCAAAACGCTTTTCGAAGTCGCTCATGACGGACAGGTCCGATCCTGCATACCTGTTGATGCTCTGCCAATCATCCCCGACCGCGAACAAGAACTTGCCTGGCTCTTTCACCAGCGAGGCTATGAGTCTCGCACGAGCGTTGGAGGCATCTTGGAACTCATCCACCATGACGAGCGTATAGGGCGACGTCCATCTGCCCTCTTCAATGAACTGAGCGGACTGGGTGAGCATGTCGTCGTAGTCAATGCTTCGGGTGTCTCGCAGGCTCTTCTCCCACGCGGCACGAACCTTCACGAACAGTTGCAAGAACATGTCGTACCGCAGTTGGAACGCGCCGGCGCCTGATGCCTTCAACCGAGCAAACAGTTCAGCATCGGTGTACCCGTTGCTCTTCACATGGCTGAGGAAGGTTCTGAAGAGACTAATCAACCGCTCATCTTTGATCGGCTCTTCACCTTTGACAGGCCGGTGCGGGTTGGGATCGAGCTTTATGCCCCTACTTTCCAACGCATGCTTGAGGCTGGTGAGGGCGGCGCCACTTCGTAACCCGGCCGTCGTTGTCTCAACAAGGGCTGTACCCTTCTCTCTGTGGAGCTTCCGCTTCCAGTCCATCCCTTCCGCGTAACCCTTGAAGTCAGGGGGAGGCTTGTTGTTGCTATCCAAAGCCCAGTGTTCATGGTAGAGCTTCACGTCTGGATAGTAAAAATCTGGTGCATATTGACGATGAGTTGGCGTAGCCGTGTCGTGCTCGTAGTCACGCTCGTACTCGTAGTTCACCCCGTTATAGAATAGCCAATCAGCAATCATTCGTTCGCCAAGACTTCGGACAAACTCGCCGTTCAAGGTGCGGTAGCGGCCTGGTTTGAGCTTTTCCTTCTTGAGCAATGGCTTTGTGTTGCCCTCGTCTACCAGAGGAACATCACGCCCGAATACCAGCCTGAATAGGTCCCACTTCATGCGGAAGTCCTCGTCCTGGTCCTTCAAGCCGTCGACGAGACCCGCAATATGTTCAGTCTCTTGATCATCCCCTACCCACAAGGCCAATGGCGGCGACCGCTTGCTGACGGCACCGATGACTGAGCGACCAAAGGCATGGAAAGTGCTGGCCTTGACCCTGCCCGGGCTGATACCGAACTGCTTCAACCGAGCATCTGCACGTGCCTGAAGTTCTTTTGCAGCATTGTCATTGAAGGCCAACATCAAGATCGCTTCTGGCTGAACGATCTTCCTCTTCACCGCATATCCTGCCTTCGCAACCATAGTTGAGGTTTTGCCTGACCCAGCGGAAGCAATCGTCATGACGCGGTTGTCGAAACAAACCACCGACTTTGCTTGCTCATCGGTCAAAGGCGATTTCTCAACAGTTGCAAAAAAGTCCTTCAACTCTTCAAGTTCACGCTTTAGGTGCGCATCGTTGTAGCGAACGATTTTGCTACGAATGTCTTGGCTGAAAAACTCAACAGCTTTTCTTGAACTTTCTTTTAAGGTCATCAGGTAAGCAACGACATCTTCATCTACCAACAACTTCTGAAACTCTGCATCGTTTTCGATTGCCTTGTTCTTCAAGAGTATCAGCCGTTGAATCTCTTCTTCAGGTATCCACCACCGAGAATCATCGAAAGTCTTCAGCAAGGTGTGTACTTGCCTAATCCATGTTTGAATGTTTACGACTAGCTCTTCAAACCGGCTTATCTTCTTACGTTTCTTAACGAGGGCAAGCTGTCCAGTTCGAACTTCCTGATATTTAGCGAACATTGTTGCGGCATCTTTGTTAGGCATGCCGTCAAGAACAATGCTTGTTCCGCCAGTCGGGCAGAATGTCACCTCAGACCAGATCAGTCCCGGCTGAACCGTCAAGGGCTGTGGCTCAATCACCCCTGCTGTGTAGGTTCTCTCTTCGCTCACGAGAACGACTGTTGGCCCCTTGAGCGATATTGTCCATGTAGGACTTTTTGTGAAAAGCCGACCTAAGGAAGTTGAACCCCACTGCTCTGCCATTGCAAACCTTTAGTTACTGTTGTGTAACAATATGGTACCACTTGGGGAAATGTCTCATTGGACCCAAGCTCATACTTCGCCTAGTTTCTTGCTGTCTGCTACAGTAGCAGGACGGAAACACAACCATTCACCACATGAAGCTGTCTGCATACACCGTCAAACACCTTGCCAAAATGGTCACAGGCGATACTGAAGGCTGGCCGTACCGCAAGGGGCCCGATCTCGTGAGGCATTTCAACCAGTACGGCTTCCGCGACGTCTACGGTCAAGGCTTCCCTTCTCGTTCGGCCTATGTTGAAGAAAAGCTCAATGCCATGAGTGGGAAGGAGATCGTCAAGGATCTCATCAAGGATCTCCTTGACCCGCGCGCTTGGCTGTCGCCCACGAAGCCCCTCAAGTTGATTGACGAGTGCGCAGCCGAACTCAACGACCTGGTGAAGCACGACAACCTAGAAGTCATCAAAGACGGCGCCTACTACAAGGTGCGAGACCTTAGCGGCTCGCTCATCAAACCTGAGCTACCGTTCCAGAAGGCTTCTGCTGTCACCGAAATCTTCATTGAAGAGCAGATCAACAAATGCAGGGAGAAGATCAGTTCGCGCGACTATGACGGCGCCATAACGAATGCGCGCACGCTGGTAGAGGCTCTACTGACTTCCATCGAGCAAGAGCTTGACCCAAACGCCCCACCACCAGACGGTGACATCTTGAAAGCGTACAACCGTGTTCGCCTGCTGCTGAATCTGGACCCCAGCCGCAAGGACATATCGGACGCGGTGAAGCAAGTCCTTACTGGGCTCGCATCAATCGTTCATGGCCTTGCGACCATGCGAAACAAAATGTCTGACGCCCACGGCACTCTCTACCGCCCTACCCGACATCATGCGAAGCTGGCCGTGAACTCGGCCAAAACCCTTGATGACTTTCTATTCGAAACGCTGGCATACCAGAAGACCACAGGCAAGATCAAGAAGCCATGAGCTTTCTCGCCTACCTGGCCGCGCTCGTTGCGTTCCTCTTCCTGAAGGGATGGCTTGCTCACCAGTGGGATGAATGGAAAGGAGCCTTCACGAGGTGGAAGGACGGCCAGCCGCTACGACACAGCGAGGCCATCCGTCTACGTGTTGACGAGGCAAGGCAAAAGCTCGCTGAGGAGCGAAGGAAGATGAGATCGGCCTACGAGCTTCAGCCCTCCCGCATCCTCAACCGATCTTTCCGCGACAGGTTCATCGAACTTGGCATAGGAGAAGAGATACGGGAGGAAGTCAAACGTCGGCATGGCATGGTTTGCGCCTGTTGTGGTTGCAAAATCCGTTCAACAAAGAACAGGCATGTCGATCACCTCAAGCCCATGAAGCATTACCCTGAGCTTGAGTTCTTGTACACAAATCTTCAGATCCTATGCCGCACATGCAACGTCCATAAATCCGCATACGATGGCGCGGACTGGAAGGAAGTGGTAGCGGCACGCCGCAAGCAAACGGTAAAGACGAAGAGAATGCGTAAAGCCCGTCAAGTCGCCTGACCTCATTACCCATCTTATCGAATTTGACACATCAAGACACGATGGACAGCTACCAGAACCCGGAACCGGGCAAGACCTACATTAGTCCTCAACTAGACGATTTTGCTGACCCGACAAGGAAAGTTAGGATAGCAACCAAAGTCATCGAAAATCCGCAGAGCTATGCCTTTGCCAAGATTAAAGATGAACTCGTTCTACGACACAATGAGAATGCCAAAAGCTGCATAACGGCTAAGTTCTTTGAAGACGACCGTAACATGTTCGTCCTTAGCATACAAGGCTATACTGTCGCAACAGGCAAGCCGCACAACGCCAGCTTTTCTTTCATCGGTGACGAGATAGACAAGCTGGTTGAATTTCTTCATCATATTAAAGAGATGCCTCTTGAAGGCAAAGGCGCGAGAAAAATAACTGACGAAGCCTTAAGGCGAATGGTTCTCTCTGATAAACAGGCCCAAACGATCTTTCAGGACAATCAGGAACTTTTTGCCGAAGTTCTCCGTTCAGCGATCACGAAAGATGACGTGATTGCTGTTGGATACCGTAAGCGTCAACTTCAGACCTTCAAACGACTCTTGGAAGATCGTGACTTCTTTGAAGACGTAAAAGAAAAAAAGAAGTGTAAGGACGAAGCCGTATGGCAGAAATTCTTTGAAAAGAATCCTTGGATCTTTGGGTATGGGCTGAGCTACCTCTATCTCTCTTCCCTAGATGAAAAAAAACTTGAACAGATTGTTCAAGGGCACAGCGTGTCAGATCATGGAAAACGGGTTGATGCCCTACTTCGCACTCGTGGAGTGATCTCTAGCTTGTGCTTTGCCGAGATAAAGACCCATAGGACTCACCTCCTGCAGGACCGTCCGTATCGTTCAGGATGTTGGGCACCTTCTGATGAGCTTGCGGGCGGAGTCTCGCAAGTGCAAGGCACCGTAGCTATGGCAACGGATTCCCTTCGTCACAAGCTGGCCCTCACCGATGACTTGGGCAACCCTACTGGCGAGGAAGCGTTTAACTACACACCGAAGGCGTTCATAGTCATTGGTAGCCTTCAAGAGTTCATGGCTGATAGAGGGGTCAATCAAGAACGGTATCGCTCGTTCGAACTTTTCCGCCAGAACACCTCCAGCCCTGAAATTATAACTTTTGACGAACTCTACGAACGCGCTCGATTTATTGTTGAGCAATACAACACGTAAAAATAAAGCAAGTGTGAGTTTGCGACCTGACGACAGAGCCAATTTACTGAAGAAAGCACCTATTAAATGAAACCCTTTACAGCGAACACGCCTACTGCTCCGCTCATGATGGCAGTGAAGTGGTATTCAGGCACCGAGCGATTAGATATGCACGAAATTGCGAAGGCACTTGAAGCTTATACGCCTGGCGCGACGATCACCGTGCAGACAACCGAACTACGAGAGGAAGAGTTTTGTGAGGTTTTATACGAACCTACAATTGCACCCTCATCAATCAGTCCTGGCGCATTCACCCTTACCTACACAGACGGCGGCTACTGGCTCGATGATTCCGACGAACTGTTATCCGCAGAGGGAGATCTTGGCACAGCTACCTATCAACAGACGGTAGACAAGGATGGGAAGACAATCTGGACATGCGCGTGGGAAAGCTTTGACGAAGAGCCAGTACGGGCAGCACCTACCTGCACGCTGTCGGATGCTGTGACTTCCCGAGCGTATGCGGTTCATACTAGAGCAGTGCGCGATACAAAATTCCGCAAGCTAATCTTGCAAGAGAAGCCGAAATGCTTGATTACTGGCGAAACAGACACCAGAGTTCTTGACGCCGCCCACATTCATGAAGTGCGTCACGGAGGAAAAGACATATTTGAAAACGGCATTGTCTTGCGCACAGACCTGCACAAACTCTTTGATCAGCATATTCTGACGCTAAACACCGATGGAGTGTTCATTATGGAACCACTTCTTGACTCTTACAGAGATTTGTTCAGCAAGCCGAAAACCATACCTCAGAAAAAACTGAAAGTTTATCGTGAGAATATTTTGGCGCGAAATGCTGCGAAAGCGAAATGCAACGACACCGATGATCAAAAAGAATCTGACGAAGCCACCTGGTGACTAATCTACTTCAGCGATTACTGTAAATAAATAAAAGCCTGCAACTTGCAGGCTTTTTTTCGTCTATCAAAAACCAACACCTTACCTGAGAGGCATGCGCCTACCTCTGTCCTCTACAGGACTACCAGCTTCGCCCTGGTATCAATCCACTCCGCTATCTAGTCGCTCAACCCGCAGGGGTCTTCCCTTTCCGCTGCGCTCGGCCTCGTATGGTTTTCTCTGTTTTCTCACACCATACCGCTTCGCTAAAGACCAGTCACCCAATCAGATACCTCAACGACTTTATTGACCCGACGACCACAAGAAACCTCTGATATCCATATTTACCGTTTATCGTGAAATCTTACCGTTCGTCGTAAAACCAATGCTTTACCCTTGCCTTTGTATATCATTTATATATCATATGATTATAACAAAAACACAAGAGGCACTAAAATGGGAATACTTTTAATAATAATCGGGTTGTTCGGAATGGCATTTTTCAAGGACACCATCGGCTCAATGCTTTGGAATGTAATCGGGTATGTCTGGATTAAGATCGAAACTTTGATAGAAGCAGTAGCAGGAAAATAAGAAGACCACTCAAATAACAATAACAAATGAGGCAATTATGAAAACACTAGAATTTTTATCAGCAAACAATCCAGTAGCAAAAATGTACAACACAAACACAGTTCGCTTCGCGTCAGTGTGCATAGAACTTGAAGATTACGATCAGATTTCAGAAGAGGAACTTGATTTGTTAGAAAACCCTTCAGATTACACAAATGAAAACTTCATGAGATGGTTAGCTACCGTCTAAAAAATAAGAGCCTTACGAGGCTCTTATATATTGACTTGATGAAATAAGATGATATAACTATGATATACAATTAATAACAAGGAGAAAACATGGAGGACAAAAAAGTTTATGAAGGAGACTTTGTTCCTCGTTCATCAAGAAAACGATATGGGTATTCACTTCGCTTGCCATTAACATTAAAGCCAAGAGTACAGAAAGCAGCGAGACTTCAGGAGCGATCAGTTGCCTCCTATATGTTTATTGCAGTCGTTGAAAAATTGGACAGAGAGGAGTTCAAAAAATACGAGGGAGACTTACTACGTCGCTCTTCTACAAAGAAGTACAACTATCCTCTTCGCTTACCGTCATTCGTTCAGCCAAGAGTAAAGCAAGCAGCAAAATTATTAGACATGTCTATAGCAGCGTTCATCCTCATAGCTATCGTTGAAAAGCTTGAGAGAGATGAAAGAAACATAAATTAAGAACATTAAAACTAACAATACTAGGAGATATATATGAGCATCAAAGAATTAAGAGAATCAGTAAAAGTAGCAGAGCGCAACAAGAAGGTAATCGCTGTGACTGGTAACGAAGGTAGCGTAGGTAAGACAATCATCGGTTTGCTAACTACAGGGGTATATAAGTACCTTGACACTCCTTTAGCAAAATTCACTTTAGACAAACACCACCAAGAGCTTATGTACGTCTACGGCGAGTACAGCAGTAAAGGTGTTTTAGTGGATACTGAAAAACAAGATCCAATCAAGGGGGTTGCCCACTTTGACGTGCGCGAAGACGGCAGAAAATCCATTGACATCATTGGTCAAGCAGACTTGAAAGGTGTAGATATTCTTTTAGACTACCCAGCGGACGGCATAGACGAGATCAACAAGTTACCTTCTATTGAGTCATACGTGAAGGTACACAAGATGATGAAGCGCGACATTCTTTACATCGTGCCAATCGTTACCGTTGATAAGTCGATTGCATCAGCAGAGGCATTAATCAGCACTTTTGACGGTATCGCCATTGAAAACATCAAGTTCTTGTTTGTCTTCAATGAAGGATTGATGGGGAAGAACAAGAAAGAAGTTCATCAGGCTTTCGCTAAGAGCGTGACCATTCAGGACATGATCGCACAAGGGCAAGCAAGCACTATGACAATCAGAACAAAGTTGGAGCCTTCAGCAGTTGCCCTAATCAAGTCAAAGACTTTTGAGCAGTTAAAGAAAATGAATGACGAGGGTAAGATCGATTTGTTTGACTGGTGTTTGATTGAAGAGTTGGTCAACGACTTTGAGAAAGACTTCTTACCTCACCTTATCTAAAAAATTAGCCCCGTCAGGGGCTTTCTCTTTAGTTTCATATTTTATTTTTGCTATAGCTTTCTTCTTCACTGACACGCTAGACAACTTCGCACGTAATCGCTCTTGGAAGTCGTAAGCATAGTAACCTCATCAAATTCTTCTTTGCTTCACCACCTTCTTCTTCAGTAGATCGAACGCTTCCTTTAACTGCTGCTGACCTATCTCATTTTTGAACTTCACATGGTTGCCCATAACCGTCCACTTCGGACTGTTGTACATGTTGAAATCTTCAATCCGGTGTAAAAAGTCCAACCAGATGAACTCGTCTACACCTGTCCAGTCAGCTACCCAACCTGCCACCGCCTCAGACTTCCATCGCTCAAGCTCGTCTCTCATGTCCTGGTAGTCCACAGGGGGAGTCACAGACGCTTTCGCATACACATGGGGATAAGCGACCTCATCGGCCTGTTTAGGAGGGGCTGCACGAGTAGCCTGCACCTGGTATGCGGGAGCCTGAACCTCTACCACTGGCGCCGCTACTGGTGACACGACTACGGAAGTAGGTACGACGTCGACGGAGCGAGTAGCAGTGAGGGAGGGGGCTACACTGACCGCCCTAGCCTTCCCTTTAGTCAAACCCCGTTCTCTACGAATCTGCGAGAAGTAGCTGGTCAATAGGTTCACCGTAGCATTCATGCACCCAGCCCTGTGCAAGAGCTTCACTATCTCTGGATAGCAAGGCTTGCCCTGCGCTTGAAGCAATGGAAAAAGCTGCTGAGTCCAAACATCGAAATACTCTTCACAGATACGACGAATATTCTTGAGTTCACCGTTTTGTTGCTGCTCTTCGATCAGTTCCTTAGTCCAATCCCCTATCACGTTTTTATCTAGCATCTGCCACCTCTTCCTTCTTTACCTTCTTATAGCTCTTCTTCGTCCCGCGCTCATTACGAACTTTTGATAGATACAAACCGACCTGCTCAACCGAGACTTCATATCCGCAGTCCGACAATATCTTTACCAAATATTCGTACTGCCCCTTTCGCTGAATTTTAAGCAACGGAAAAAGTTCGTCCGTCCAGAGATCGAAGTTCTTGCGAAACACATCAATTAGTGTGTCTCGATGAACATGAGCCACTAAATTCTTTTCCTCTACCTGGATTAAATCTTGAGTCAACCTAGTCACATCCAACATGAAACTTCTCCTTTTGTTATATCTATAGTTATACGTGCAAAAAATATAATGTCAATATAATTGCATATAATTTAGACCCTTATCCCATTGCAAAAGACTAGACTGCACCTTAAACGACAGCATTAAATAGTACAAAAATGCGTTGAACCGTTCGATGTTGTTCTATGTTGTACCGATATAATTTTTTCCTCGCTTTGCGCAGATGATCAATCCTAAGCACCCATCACATTGAAATGTATAGGTTGCGAAAATTTCATTTTCCCGTTGAGCCTACTGGCTCATAAAGGATTTTCACATCTTTATAAGGTATGACCCGTTGACAATCAAAATTATCTAGCTATATTGATTAATATATACATAACAAAAGGATTGAATTATGGACATAACTAAGAAACTAGACTCATGGAATGAAGTGCTTATGAAAGCAAATATGAAGGTGAAGCGAGTGGCAGATCAAGCGAGCGGAGAGTATTACTATGAAGTCGCAAAGTACGATCTAGACAACTCCACCATCTCTAAGTTGATCTCAAAAATTCACAAACGCACAGGTGTTGATATGCGCTTCTCATTCATAAACTTGAGTGAGGTGCTTCTAACCACAAAACATTTTGTGAACGTAGAAGACTTCCTAAAAGGGTTCAAATTTGACGTTGTTGAAGGGAACTTCATTCACGAGAACACCACCGTTGCCGATTTCAAGGTATCCCCTGCTCCAGCGTTAGAATATGCGATAGAACTTGACTCCTTCCAGCAAGAGCTTGTCGCTGAGTTTTCCAAACCAGAACACAAGAACAAGGTAAAAATCGTGAAGTCAAAATCATTAGGAAGAGGTAGATAATCATGAGCCAATCCCCTTTTGATAAAGAGATAATGGAACAGCTAGGACAACTAATCGAAAAAGGCTTTCTTGTCATACCTATTGATGCGGAATTAAAGGCTGAATACTACAACACATGCACTAGACACAACCGCAATCCGCATGAGCAAATGCGCAATGACATGGTTAAGCGAATCAAAGTACTAAATAAGCGTGAACAGGAGGCTAAAGAAGAGGAAGAGAAGAAGAAAGCTGAGAAGCAAGCGCAGCCGCATAGCTTTTTAGAGAAAACCGCAATTAAACTACGCGGCACAGACCCCAGCAGAAAAAAGGACTGAATATGAAAACACACATACGAGTAGATTCAATTAAAGTCTTTGAAGACGGCGTTGCTCGATTAGAGCGAGTCATGAAGAAGACCAAGAGCAAAACAAAGACTGACGCATACAACAAGGCACTTGATTTTATAGACACTCATTATGAACAACAGCTTGCGCTCATCGCAGCTATTAGCAGACTTGAGAAGGAAGTGCGAGAAAGTAGCAACAAAACCAACGAAAGCTTGCAGGACATCTATTTCAAGCTAAGCACAGTAGTAAAAGCAAACCCACAACAATAAGAAGACACACTATGCCAGGACGAGTAATTGATTTTAAAAAGATGAACAACTTGGACTATCACAAGAAGCAGTTGAAGTACAACATGACTGCTTTGCTTGCTGAGATCAAGAAAGCCTATCCTGAAGAGTTGAATCCTGACCTCAACGATCCGAGGTTTAAAGCCATCGTTCAAGGCATGCCTTTCAACCCTATGATTGCTGGCGGCATTGCCACAGCATTAGGGTTAGACGACCAAGTGATGACTTTAGACCTTTGGGAAGATTTCTGTAACGGCTACGCACCCGCTAACAAGCTACCTGCGGACTCACCTCTTCACGAAATAGCGATAGATACCCCACGCGGCAAGATCGTTCAGTTTACCAAAGGAGCCAGCCCAATAAACAGCTTCGGCGATTACGTGTTAGAACCGAAGAAGACTGACAAGCAAAAGCGTCTGGGCACAGAGTTTGTTTTCGGGTTATCAGGCAACGTGTCGGCTGCAATCGCAAGACTGGCGACCGAAGACCCAAGTATTGAAGTTAAGCTAAAGAGCATGTTTGACGATGTACTTAATAATCATGTTCTTCCTGCAATGCTTGAAGATGCGATTATCAGAACTGGCAAGGATGGCGTTGAGCTTAACTATGTAAAAGAGCTTCTTATGGTTTCATTCATGCATTCGGAGAATCGTTCTGAAGGTTGGTTTTACCACGTACACGCAGATTTGATGAATGTAGCTCTTGGCTACGACGACAAGCTTTACTCGCTAAATACTGACCAGATCATACAGAACAAAGACCACTATAACGCCATCTTCCAGACTGTTATGAAAGACAGAATGGAGAACGAACTAGGCTTTGTTTTTAAGCCTGTATATCTTGAGGAAGACTTGAACAACGAGTTCTTGGCTGACCATGAGAAGAACATTTGTTCATATGACCTAATAGATGACTTCGTTCCTAGCAATGTTCAGGACTTCGCAGGGAAACGCCAAAAAGAAATCGAAGACGCAGTGAAGGCTAAGGGTAAGCCAATGTCTTTTCTTGAGATGGAGCACGCTCGTTTAGAAACCCGCGATGAAAAAACCGACTTATCACCTTCCGAGTTACGAGCACAATGGAAGACCCAATTTGATGAGCTAGGCTACACCACAGACCATGTGAAGAAGGCCATGCGCTTCAACCAAGTCATGCCCAACAGTGCAAGGTTGCCCGATGAGCAGCTAATAAAAAATTACCAACGCAAGGTGAACAGTCAGGCTGTGCGCAAAGGCCAGTCCACCGCCTTTAACTATCAAGTGCCTACAGGCTTGTACAAGCAAACGAATTATCAGAATCCAAAGCGTGCTTCAGTGGCTATGATCGAAAGCACATATGCAGACGACAACGAGGCAGACGAGCGATTGATTCAGGGCTTCTACCGAACTCATAAGGAGGTCAGTTTTAGTGAAAGTCAATTTAAGAGCCATATGATTAAACAGCTACTTGAAACACATGATAGCGAATCAGCATGGAGAAAGGCTGAACAAATGTTCAATGATCATTGTCTTCACATGATGGATAAGACCAAGTTGGACTACTTCAAGGACTTCATGGAGAACAAAGCCATGGACCCATTTGAACGCCAACAAAAAATGATCCAGTGGGCGAAGAACATGCAGTTCACTACCAAGGGCATCCGAGAAATGGAAATGCGAATCTTTGACACATTGAAAGCTCGTGCAAATGAGGATCACCTTACCTACTCACGCGAAGAAGTGTCAGCGTTTATCGTTGCGTGGGAAGACAAAAAGGGTGAGCAGTTCGGTAAGCCTGTAAAGATGGCAGCAGGACAGCGTGATGCTGTTTTGGCTGCGATCTGTAGTAAGGGCGGCATAGTCAATATCGCTGGACGTGCAGGAAGTGGTAAGAGCTTCTTGCTTGAGTGTGTGAAGGACTTCTACGAGAGCAAAGGCGTGGGCATGATGGGAACCTCAACATCATCAGCGGCAACCATTGAGCTTGAGAAGTCTACGAACATGAAGCCTGGTCAAGCCTTCAATACAGCGAAACTTCTACAGCTATTGAAAACTGAGAAGAAAGACTTGAAGGGAAAGATTCTTGTGATTGACGAAGCAGGCATGATTGATATGGATACTATGCACGACATAGTTATGCATGCGAACAAAGCTGGAGCACGCCTAATATTGTCTGGGGAATGCCAGCAATTGCAAAATGTCGGATTAGGGTCAATGCTTAGAACACTAAGTGATGCCTTTAATTTCACGCCGGTCACAGAAATTAATCGTCAAAGCGATCACTGGCAACGGGAGATGGTCAACGACTTCGCCTCAGGAAGGTCTGCAAAGGCCGTTAGAAGCCTCTACGACCACGGCAGAGTCACTATCACCAAGACGGAAGACGAACGCATTGTAGCAGCTGTACAAGCCTATATGACTGCTACCCACAAAGAAGAGCGCACCGTGAAGGTAGTTGGCCCTGGTGGAGTCACCAACAAGACTGAGAAGGTGGAAGTCGCCACACCGTTTGAACAGAAGGTAATGATCGCAGCTACCAACTTTGACGTTGAGCGATTGAACAACGAGATCCGCGCGGCCTTGAAGAAGTCAGGCCAGTTGCCCGAGGAAGACCAAGCCAAAATCACATGTGCTGATAAGGTAGAACGCGGCTTCTCGGAAGGCGACCGCGTGATTTTCACGAAATCTACCAAGAGCAGCGATGCAGACCCGCTTGAGGTAGCGAACTCTCAAACGGGCACTATCAAGGGGTTCAAGCTGGACAAGCTTTCCAAGAAGCCGATAGCCCTTCAGATCGTGTTGGATACTGGCAAAGAAATCTACTTGGACTGCAAGAACAAGAAGCCTGCGATCCGTTCCGCTTATTGCATAACAACCCACAAGAGCCAAGGCCAAACACGCCAGAACGCATTTTATTATGTTTCTGCCAACTGCAATTCCTTACATCAGGCATACGTGGCCTGTAGTCGGCACAAGCAGGCTGTGACCATGTTCTTGAGTGACCAGCTTGCGGACAAGTTGGCTGAGAAGGTACAGGACAAAGAGCCAACACCAAGGATGGTTGAAGTTGCACGCCTGGTAGCGAAGAGCCGTGGCATCGAGCTACCGCCAGAGGTAGTGACTTCGTTCGCTGAAGCTAGAGCATTCCTAAACGACAACTACGAGAAGATGGCCGAGGTAGGGATAGTGCCTCATGCGACGGACAACTTCACCTCGATCATAGAAGCGATGAGCAAGACCCAGTACAAGAAGAGCACACTAGACTACCAGCTACTAGACGGCGAGATGATCAATGCATACAAGGAAGCGAAGCAGTTGAGGAAAGACATGTTGGCAGGTAAAGCACAGCCTGTCATGAAGGCCAAGGAGGTGAAGAAAGAAGACGAATTCATCCCTGAACACGCTCGCAAGAGTAAGCCGATCATGTTGAACCAGCTTCCTACCGTCAAGCCTGTCACCGTGGAGCCCGTGGCGCCGGCCCTAGTTGCGAAGAAGGCCAAGACCAAGAAGCAGGATCTAGGTTTGACCCGCTGAGAACGTGCCTTGCCCTGTTGTTGCAATTCCCCTAACATGGCTTGCGGATTTTGCCGTTCACCACTAGGGAAACTATGAACCAGCAGAGCTTAAAAAACGAGCAGTACAGGCTAGAACGCCTCGGTAAGGATGCTTTAAAACGCGGTGACATGCGTAGCTACCAACACTACGGTAAGGAGACGTTTGAGAAGGTCTACACGAAGCTGAAGATGCCGCAGAGCGAAGCAATAAATTATGTCATGCGAACCCAAATCTCAAAGGAAATTATTGCAGGTGTTTTCGGCAGTGGCGACCACATGTTCCCACCGCTTACACGACAGAAGGTTCCTGCATGTGTGGCATATGTGGAGAACTACCTTGAGACTGACCTGAATTCTGTAGAAATCATCTATACCAGAGGCGACTTCAACCAAGCTGAAGGCAGGGCTCAACCTTGTGCCGATACTGAACACTTTTTGATCCTTCCTTTTCCTGAACATGCGTTTACGTCAGAAGAGTTGCTAGTACATGAACTCGGACACGCTGTTGAATACATGAGAAGACGTTCAACTGAGGAATATGGTTACTATTCCTCTCACAAGCTCTTTAGTGAAGCTATTGCACACTTTGTACAGTTTCACTACTTAACGGATCATGGCACAAGAGAGCAGCGAGTTGCAGTTTTTGGATCTGTGATGCGAGACTACATGATCATGAAGGCTCTACAAGCGACATATCATATAACTGGGAATGCTTCACCGTTAGATGTAAAGCAAGCAATTACACACGAATTGATGTCTGATCTGGTGAGCGTTTATGGAGAGGCGAAGACAGAGGACATCCTAATGCCTTACAACGGCATACCATTCGGGCCACTCTACAACCAGCTTGTTGAGCCACGCATGGGCTTTGTGCTCGCGTTGAAGCTATTCAATAATAAAGAGGCGATATTGAAGCTTACTACCGAAAAGCAAGATCGCCCTCTGAAAGAAACGTTAGACAGTTTAGGTCTAAATGGTGAAGAAATCATGGACTTCTCAGAGGCCGATATTCTGATCAAAAAGTTTGTTGACAAAAAACTTTAGCCCTTCCCTACTCCCCTCTTCAACATAAAGCCCCGCAAGGGGCTTTTTCTTTTTTTCAGACACAGATTATATCGAAGTCGTCTATTGCTTTTGACTTTGATTTTGATATAACAAATATATCAACTCAAGGAGACAATATGATAACGAAAACAGAACAATTCAAAAATGTAGATCCAAAACTAAAACCTCACGCAGAAGAGAAGCTTGCATGTGATGGTTGCCCAAACGCTGTAGGGTTCGCTCTTAAAGATGATTTAAGGTTCTATTGCAAAGTCATGCACACAATTACCTGGTCTTCGAAAGAAAGAACACCGATACAAGTTTGTACTGACAACCCTAGCCTTCAGCCACCATCTCAACTGACGAATGAGAAAGTCAGTGATTTAGAAAAATCCGAATTTGAGCCTGAAACAGTGCCTTTCGTTCACAGCAAATAAGAAAAATGACGAGAGAGTGATATCCAATTGAAGTCTTAACTCTTTACTATGCAAGGAATTTTGGTATAACTAAAGTATAACAATAACAAAAAAAGGAAATCAAAATGAACACAACATTGAAATTAACAACATTTGAAGAAATACATATAGCTTACGAAGACATGATATTGTCTGACGAAGACACAAAAGTAGATCCAGTCCTTATGGAAGGCTACATAGACAATCTTGAAGCAAACAGCAAAAAATTGCGTGAGGCAACAGAGATTGAAAAGAAACGAGATGGTATCAATACGTTTAAGACTGACCTAAAAACTCATGCAATATTTCTTGGCTCGTTTGCAGGTACTGTATTCTTTGGATACAAGATAATGGCCGTATATGACTGGTTATCAAGCATGATTTGAGAACACTATTATTTAAGGAGAAGAACATGGAACAACAAATTAAAACGAATGAAGACAATATCAGCACAAAAGGATTTTTTGTGTTGATTGGTAGCGTAATCGCGGGAGCGATAGCACTCGGTGCAATTGTTCACTGGAAAACCTTGGAAGAGGCTTTTGTTTACAAAGAAGACAATCGAATTCACGCAACTAAAGATCTTCTATTCAAGACTGAATGCAAAGAACCACGCGAAAAACAAGAACTACTAGTCCACGATTTGGAAGAGCGTGAAGGTATAGCAGCATTACGTATGACTGAAGCTTACCAAAACGGTTGGAAGGATCACCCGACTTACAAAAGTGGAGCGAAGATCATTCAAGGCGAAGCTTATGTAAAAGAGAGATGCGACGCAGCCATCAAAACAGTTAGCACGCTAAAGCGAAATGATTCAACAGAATATGTATTAACACACTTCTTCGGAGGCAGATGATTTTATGAAAGAAGAAAAACCGATAGTTCTACTACCGGGGGACAAAAGAGTATTAGACGGATACACACCAGTAATTCATGCAGGTACAGCTATTTTCTTAGCTGTTCTTGCCTTTGTAACGATATCAAGCATAGTTCTTGGTTTAACCTGGATTAACTTTCCTTTCCTTCCCCTTCCTGAGTCCGCTGGACATACCAAGCTCTACCACGTTCTCCAGTATTTCAATCACTGGTTCCTTGGACGATTGGTGAAGACTTCATCCTACTTTACCTATGGCGGCTGGATGAATCACATCATTGAAATAGGCCAACTACACCGAATCTTGATTAGGCACTTCTTAGCTACCGCAGCAGGGAGCTACGCAGGCTACAAGGCGTTTATTTATTCTTGGAAGCCAATAGACAATCAGCGACAGATCAGAGGGAAAGTTCTTCTTAAAGGCAAGGACGCTTTTGAAGATCTTAAACGAGAGTACGACAAGCAAATTGCTGCCACGATAAGTGAACGGTTCCCAAAGGGTCAAAGAGGTTTGATCATGGCGACCGACAAAGGATTCAAAGCGAATCAAAAAGAGACCTTTGATAAAACAGCAAAAATCATCAGGATACCGGACGCAGCTAGAAGAGTTCACTACTTGTTTCTTGCAGGCAGCAGGCGCGGGAAAGGCGTGACCTTAAAGCAGCTACTAATGCAAGTCTACTACCGTATTCTGAACGGGGCAAATGACAAGCTCATGATTATTGATACACCGAAGGGAGAATATGCCTGGATGTTCAAGCAAAAATACACCTATCAAATCGCTCCTGACGAAAAGCACGATATGCAGCTTTGGTTTGCTCGTGATCTAGAGTACGACGCAGACATAAGATCCTATTGGGCAGGACGAATCCCAGCTAATGAAAAAGAACCATATTGGTCTGACTCAGCAAGGATAATTGGTGTAGCCATCATGGTCTTCTTGCGTAACACATGCGGAGAAGATTGGAACCTTGCACACTTCGCATACTGGCGAGATCAACCGCGCGAAAAGCTTATTGAAATCGCAAAGGAACATTTTCCAGATGCTCTAAAAACCTTGCAAGGTGCTTCGAACACTGTTGATACACACTTCTCTACCCTATCTACCAACTCATCTGATGCTATTGAACTTTCAAGAATTTGGAACGGATTCCATCACAAGACCGAAATCCATCAGATGAGTACTGCATTATTGAATCGAATTTATTGGCTTACCTGGTTTATCAACACTGCGTATCCTCTAACGAAAGTTGTAGGTGAAGACGAAGATGCACGAGTGGAGGAGCTACCCGAAAATTACTTCACTCACTATCTAATGAAAGGCTTACTTAAAAGCCTAAATAGTTCAACTGATTGGAAATGGGCTGACTTGAAGACGGTCATATCAAAACCTCTAGAAGAACAGATTGATACTGCAAAAGGTTGTCTGATCGGAAGTGAGCATAAATTTTTAGATCAATATGACACCGCGCTCCACGCTAGGTTCATCAAGCCGATAATTACAAAAGCGGAATTATGGGATATGTATGAAGCCAAACCACGATTTTCATTGAAGGACTGGATTTTAGACGATAACCCAGAAAAGAAGATCTTACTAATCAAACCATCGGGACGATTCAATGAACAGACGATTGGATTGATTAGAGGAATGCTCTTCTATATGAAGGGTTTAGTTAACGACAAATTTTTCCCCGACGACAAGAGCCCAGATTATCCTGGAATCAGAAGGTTTCATGTTGTGTGCGACGAGTTTCAAGCGCTTGGAAATTTGAAGGAATTCATTGGCCCAGCAATGGAAATGTTTGCCTCAAAAGGAATTACGGTTTACCTAGCCTGCCAAGATTTGAGTCAGTTGAAGGAAATATATGGAGAGAACTTTCTTCAGTTCTTACAGGCAAATACCGGAAACGTCTATTTACTAGGAACAAATATGGGTAGCTCAGCCGAAATGATTTCTAACCAGTTGGGTAAGAAGACAATACTAAAACGTCATGAATCCACGACATACCAAGACAACGGCAAATCGACATCTGTGAACTACCAAGAGCACGATGGTGTTGTAATGACACCAGACGAAATTAACGAGCTTGGGAGCAAATTTGAAAAACACCGTAAATATGTTCGATATCTCTACATACCTGGAAATATGAGTAATGCCTACATCTTGGAAGGTGAAATTGCAAGTTTCCCTCAGCTATATAAGCCTGAGAAAGCCGACTGGATGACTGGTGGTGAACTTGAAAAACCTATGTTCGTGCCTGAAGAAGAAATTGTGGCGATGCTAAATGCGAAACCACAACAAAAAGAGACTGCTCAGGCATATCAAACTCTACATTTTGAAGTCAAAAGAGAAGCAACACACCAAGATCAAATTGAAGACGAGTGGGAAGACGAGTTTGAAGAAGAGGAAGAAATCGATCAGCAAACGATCTACGGACAACAATTGCTAGAGGAAGCTACAGCCAAGGAAGAAAGGAAAGAGATCTACATTCTTCCAACGGAGGAAGATTCTCTTTCAGGTTCAGTTGTGGAAGATCTAGCGATTGAAGCAGTGTTAGACAGTCACTTGTTATCAACCCTAAATTCAGCGAGCGAGGTAGCAAAAAGTGCTTCTACAGCGAAAACGACCGACAAGAATGCTTTCTTGCAAGCGATGTTCAAGAAGAAGCAAGAGCGTTGGGATACAGTGGATCGAGAGACACAAAGATAGAACAGCCCCGCTAAGGGGCTTTTATCTTGGTAGCTTTCAGGCAACACAGGTGTTATTATCTTAGCACTACATATTCCCGAGACCACACTATGAAGGCGAAACTCGTTCTAGCTGCTCTGACCCTTGCAGTCTCGCACGCACATGCGTTGGACACCTCCAGCGTGATCGCACGAGGTCACAAAATCTCTGTAGGCGACACAGCCGACAGTGTTTTCGCAAGCCTGAAGCAGCAAGACATGGTCAGCCAAGAGATCGAGCGGACACCCACTGGCCTGAAGCTCACCAAGCACTACAGGGTAAATGGGCAAGTCTTTGTCTTGGTGTTGACACGCACTGGCGCCGAAGGCCCCTACACAATCACCAGCATCGATTCTGAAGGTGCTAAGGCTACCAGTGAAAAAAAGTCTACAAAACCCTAACTTGAAATCGTTCAAAACAATCAGCCGAGTAAATAATGCGAAACGCCACATCAATTAAAAAATATATGCTTTACACGGCCTTAGTACTAGTGTCAGGTCATGTAAAGGCTGACTGGACAGTCCTGGAAAAAAACAACAACGCAACCGATTACGTAGATACAGCTAACATACGCAGATCTGGAAACACGGTGCAGATGTGGGACCTATCAGACTTTGCTACTCCACAAAGCGCTGGTGGATACGTTTTTTCCTCAATGCTAACTCTCATGGAATACGACTGTACAGCAAAGCGCTCACGCAAATTGCAATTGACGGTCTTCTCGGGAAATATGCAGAAAGGAAAAGTCGAAGGCAACGTAACATTAGGCGATAAAGCCGAATGGTCGTACGTCTTACCCAACTCGCGCGGAGAATCGATGTTGGCGGTCGCGTGCAAATGAATAACTTTGGATCAGCAAACTAAAAAACCACGCAAAATATTACAATTCCAATGAAGAAGACTCTCGCAACCGCCCTGGTCTTGAACCTGCTGGCAACTACTACATACGCACAGACGAAACCCCACGCCAAGCCTACACCGAAGCCTGCGGCAACTCAAAAGGAAGCGGCTAAACCTGCTGAGAAAGCCGAGCCAGCCCTTCAACCCTTCTCGCTGGACTCGTTCTCATCTGGAAAGATTGACCCCAAGTTCAGCGGCGCCTCCCCAGCCACAGTGATCACAGCCTTGGAAGGTATGGCTAACTTGAAGAAGGGAGAGTTTGAGTCCACGGCGGACTTCAACAGTCGCCAAAGCGCAGCCCTCACTAAGAAGGTTGTTGGCAATGTCGGGATTGACGACCTCTTCCCGTTCATAGCCAAGGTCCAAAAATACCATGAATGTCAAAACGGCATCATGTATCGGTACGATGCCGACACAGCACAAGCTTCGTTTTACGTCGAACCAAGGACGGAAGTTTTAGGCGGTCCTGACTATCGTTATGAACCTGGTAGCGATATGCCTCGTATGGATACGCTTGAACTAGCAAGAGATTACGAGAAGAACAGGACCTATACCGGAAGCAATGCGTATGGAGCCGAGACTACCGTTACAGAGAGCAAAGGCGTCATTTACAACATTGCAGCAGACCGCATTCCGTTCATCGCCGGCCCTCGCGCATCAATGTGTAAGGACAAGGCACCACGGTTTAGCTTCAAAATGGAGCCAAGCATCGCGGCACAAGAGCTTCCATCCTTGCGGGCTCTGATCGTAGTGAAGCCGAAAACCCCATATGTCAAATACAGCTTCTTTCACAAGAGTCCAACACGTGACGATCCTAAAGAACTGAATGTGATGACAAAAGCACTTTATGGTGACGTAGCAAAGATCGTTATCTACTCTGGAAACACCGGGCAAATCTATGCTCAGTTTCCTGACACTACGACTGACCAAGCCATAAAAAATTGATATGACACGTAAATTCTATGCTGCGGCTTTCATTCTTGCATTTTCCTCGTATTCGCAAGCCAGCACGATATTGACTCCAGCCAACTTCACTAAAATTGCTGATGACTTACGCAAGGCGAAGATGAGCGAAAAGTCTGAGTATGAGACTGAAGCTGAGTATAAGGCAAGACAAGATAAGTTTCGCTTCCGTGACGGCACCACTCTCGATACAGAGTTTATGTTTGCTGACTCGGCAAAGAACGAAAGCTGCGAGGATAAATATGATGCTGAAACCCAGCAGCTCACTCTAAGTTGTACAATTTATCGGCTCTATGGCTACGGTCAGCTAGATATTGCAAAGAAATTTCGCACTGTAGGTTCTTATACCGGCTCTAACGCATACAATCATACTGTAAAGGTTGAAAAGGTAAACTCAACTCACCAATCGGTCTACGTCTATTATGATCCGAACAGTAAAATTACGGACCGAAACAACGAGTTTGAAATCAAAGTAAAGATCCAAGCTACCCCTGCTGAAGCAAGAAAAATACGAGAAGGCTGGACACTCGGCTACTTCGTCAAGCCGATGGCACCTTTCGTGAAACAAGAGAGAATGCACATAACACCGACGATTGATAGTCCAACTGACCAATGGGACGACTCAACGAATCTCATAGTGCAGTTTACAAAACTGATTGTATATGATCCGAAGAGCTATACGATTTATGCGCGTTTCAACTATAAGGGTGGGAGTCTTGTACCTCTAGATGAGCAGTAAAGCATTTATGCCCCGCAAGGGGCTTTTTTCTTAGAGGAAGAACTTGCTTAGGATCGTGAAGACCGCCATCCCCACCATTGCGGCACCTGCATTGTAGAGCGCATTCCGCATACTGTATTTGTCCTGAACCTTCTTAAAAGCCTTGTCAGCTACGCTCTCTACCTTGCTTGATATGTCTTTGTAAATGGTATTCCTGGCTTTTGTCTTCTCGGCCTCAATCTCCACATCATGGTTCAGTCTGCGGTTTGCAATGTCCTGTTCAAATCTCTGTTTCAAAGCTTCAATGTCGGCCTGAGCCTTCGAAGCATACGCAGCAAGCGAAAGTTCGTGCTTTTTAAGCTGCGCATCAATATCAATGACCTGGCGTTCACCAGCCGCCGCTATTTCATTGATCGCAACACTTGTAGCCCTCTTGACGGCGTTAGCGTAGTTCTTCTGCTCTTCACGCAATAGCATGACGTTGCGAAGAGCCTCAACACTCACCGAGTCATTAAGCTTCCTAAGTTCGTCACTCATTATCCTTACACCGTCATAGTACTCACTGAGAGCGAACGGCAAGCCATAGCTCAACATGAACATGACTTCTAGGCTTGGGTTGCCTAAGATACGATCCTCAAGCAAATCACGAATGCTATTTCTTTCTTCAACCGGCAACTGAGCGATGAAGTCAATGAAGTTGCTCATTCCACCCATGTTTTTGAAGCGAGCGGAAGCTTTGCTTTTGAACCATCTTTTGAAATCTGTTGCCTCTTCCTTTTCTTCTTTGATTGCCTCCAGCTTGTCTCCATCAGTCTCATCAGAGGGAAACTCATAATCAGCCATTAACTTCTCGATCTCATATTCATCTTCCATTTCGTTTATCCTTATTGTTATATCAAAAGTATATCAATTTTTATTGGAATAGCAATACCGAGAAATGAATGAGAAGAAAAATGCCCCAATTTTGGGGCATTGTTTGACTAGTTCGATTAGGATTGCATTCCCCACTTCTTCACCGTTCTGTTTTCGATTGGTTTAAACACAAAGTTCTCTACAACAAGACCGATAATAATTACAGAAACCAGACCAGCGAACACGACTGGAATATCAAGATTCTGCTTAGCTTCATTGATCATCCAACCTATACCGCCCTTCCCGCTTGACACCCCAGCTACAAGTTCGGCAGCAATCAATGTTCTCCAACCAAAAGCCCACCCTATCTTTGCGCCAGTAAGGATTGCTGGGAAGGCTGAAGGGAACAATACTTTCTGAGCATATCTGAAACCCTTAAGCTCATAGTTACGACCTACCATTCTCAAAGTCTGCGGCACTGATTTAAAGCCGCTATGCATTGCTTGAGCAATTGGGCACCACACTGAAATTATCAATACAAATAGTAATGAGCCATTACCTAAACCGAACCAAATGAACGCAAGAGGCAACAATGCTACTGCTGGGAGCGGCGCTACGATAGAGGTAAGCAACTCCATGACATACTGACCAAAGCGATTGAAAGTTGCCAACACAGTGATAACGGTTGCTAATGCCAAGCCCGCAAAGTATCCGATACCTAAAATCTTTAATGTATAGCCTGCCTTCACGGAGAGCTCACCTGACTCAAGCAAGTTCCGCAATGCTTTCACGGTCGATGAAAACGTAGGGAATGTAAGTGCATTATCCAAGTAAGCTGCATATCCTTCCCATCCAGCTAGAAGAGCGATCAATAATAATGCCTTGCAAAACCAAGCCATGTTGAAAAGCTTCTCAACGCCTGATAGTGGCTTTGCTACGCAGCCAATCTCCGAGGCTGGCTTTGGGTTTCCTTTAATGTCCGGTCTATCTAAATTATCTTGTTCCATACTGTCTCCTTTTGTTCTTGTTATTGAATTTTCTTTTTAGTGCTGAATTAGGTTTGCGATTCTTGCTTCAAGCTCTTTGCTATCACCGACTACTTGAATTTCCTCCACAAGCTGTCCTGGATTCGCTGAAAGAACCGCTATCCTAGTGCCTAGCTTTACAGCTTCAGGTATGTCATGAGTGATGAACAACAGAGTCTTCCCTGTGTCGTCAAGCAAGCCGCATAGCTCATCCTGCAAGTGTGACCTGGTTAAGGCGTCCAAGGGCGCGAAGGGTTCATCCATCAGTAGGACTTTTGCCTTGACTGCTAGACCTCGTGCTATCGCCACTCTGGTGTACATGCCGCCTGATAGCTCATGAGGGTATAAGTTTGCAGACTTGGAAAGCTTCACTTTATCAACGAAGTGTAAAGCGATCTGACGAGCTTCTTTCTTGTTCATGCGAAGGCCGTCAACTAATGGGACCATGACATTCTCAACTACTGTTTTCCAAGGAAATAATTGGTCAAAGCCTTGGAATACATTCATAACATCCAAGGAAGGTTCACGGATTTCGTTACCGTCCAACTTCACTAAGCCGTTTGTTGGCCTGATATTGCCACCGATTGTCTTCAACAATGACGACTTCCCACATCCAGATGGTCCGACGATTACAAACCTGTCGCCCTCATGGACATCAATTGATAAATCATACAAAGCTGTCACAAGCTTCGTGTCTGTTTTGTACTGTACTGTTAGATTCTGAATCTCTAAAATCTTTCCTTTACTCATAAATTCTCCTATAAAAAGGCAACCACCTACTGGGTAGTTGCCTGACGCTTATTCGATTAGTTACCTGGTTTGTTGTGCAAGTTAGGGAAGCATAGGTCTTTCCAAGATTTTGCAGGCTCTTTGATTGTCCCAACCTTTGCCATAAACTCGTTGTACTTCATGATGCCGCGTGGAGTGATATTGAACTCAACATCTGGGCTCATCATTTGATCCAACACTTCTTTCAAAGATTCCTTTGATTTTGAAAGCTCAATATATTCTTTTGCAGCTTGCGTTTTGTTTTCGTTCATCCATTTCAATGTCTCTTCAAGAGCCTCTGTAAATGCCTGATAAACCTTTGGATTTTCAGTAGCAAATTTTGTAGTCCCTGCTACCAACACAAAGGTTGCCTTACCGCCTAAGACTTCGTATGAGTTAAGCACTGTATGAATTTTGCCTTTCCCATCACGCATCTCTTGATTTTGGAATGGTAAAGCTGTGAAATGACCGTTTATTTCGGACTTGCCGCCTAGCATCTGAATAGTGCCTTCAGGATGACTCATTGAGACAGTGTAAGGGTCTAATTTTGCGTAATTTGCCTGACCGAACTTTTGTGCAACCGCCATTTGTAATGTCACGGCTTGAACAGACTGCTTCACTGTTGGAAGAGCTATCTTGTCGTTCTCTGTGAAATCAGCGATTGTCTTCACATTTGGATTACTCGTATTCAACAACATAGGCATGTAGCTTAAACTTGCAATTGCTTTGACTTTGCCGTTAGTCTTACTATTCAATAGTGACAAGCTTGGGTTGCCGATTGCACCCGCATCAACTGCACCTGTGATTAATGCATCATTGATTGGCCCTGGACCGCTCATTCTGTTGAATGTCACTTTCAAATCTTTAATCCCCAATTTCTCCGCATGCTTTTCGATGGAATGATTTTTTTCCATAATCAAAAATGGTGCATAAGTAAGGCCGTTCTGATAACCCAAACGTACCTCGTTGGTTTCAGCATATGCTGAGCCGAATGATATTGCTAAGCTGAACGCTATAATGCCTTTAACTGTATTATTCATACTCTCTCCTAATTGTAAAAGTTATATCATAGTTATATCATCTTATTAGTCGGAGTCAATAGCTGGGTCTAAATAGTTGACTCCTTTTTTATCTGCGCTATGGTGAACCTTACATAATAAAAACTATTAGGAGGAACATTATGGATAGAAATGATCACGTGTCAGAAGCACGAGTTAACACAGGCGAACAGGACGGCGTAAAGGTATATGCGATTCCAGAGAATGGGGTGTATATCGTAGAGTGCCCAAATTTCTACGATTGTTACTGGAAGCTTACTGGGAAGATGAAAGATTCGAACGAATACTTAGGCTCCAAGCTAAAACCAACTGATATAACTTCTTGGTTGAGCCCTGAAAAAATGGATGGGCTTGTGGCACAAGGGTTAGTTTCACCAGACAGAAAAGACAGCTTTGGATTGCTAAATCTCATCGAACATGACGAGCAAGGCAAACCAAAGTTTAAAGAAGAGCGTGCGGCTCACATAATGATTCCTATAAAAAATCTAGCCACACCTGAACAGATCGAAGCCTTCAACTTCCAAGTTCTAGAAGCTCGCAAGGTCAATGTTGAGAGAACACAAGAGATTAATCACTTTTTATTTGCAGATCCACAAACCGGCAAACTTCAACCTAAGTTGAAAGATCTTTACCCTGATGACGCTTTCAAGATGTGCACTACTGAGCTAAACAAAAAATTCGGAAAACCAGAGAACAATTGGGTAGCCGGACAAGTACTAGCAGCAGGTAAATATTACGTAGCCATCCATACAGGGAATACAGAAAAAGAGGTTGAGCCAAATGTATTTGAGAGAAAAGTCTTTGTCAGATTTATCAATACTGGCGACATGTTGAAGGGCGAAGATTGGAAGTTGCAGAATCGAGAGAAGGCTATTCGAGAACTATGTCCTGAAGGTGAGTTCAAGAGTTTCAACTGGTCACAGAACAGCAAGATTCGTGTGAGTGATTACGATCCTGAAAAAGCTATTGAGAACAAAGCTAAGAAGGAAGCTGAGCGTCAGAAGTATGCAGCAGTCGCCAAACCTTCAGATGTAGCTGTTCAGGTTGAAGTAGAACGCAAGAAGGAAGAGCCTGAACAGGACAAGGCAGAAGAGAAGAAGGTTGAGCCAGTCCAGAAGGACTCGCAAGAGGAAAAGAAAAAATCTGGTGGCAAATCAAAGTCAAAAGCGAAAGAGGCTGAAATCGCTAGATGATCAAGAAATCAAAATGTGGACTCTTCGGAGTCCTTTTTTTGACTTCTTAAATATTTCTGATATATGTACATAATAGGAAGAACGGAGGAATAATGAATATCACGATGAATAACCTGAAGATTTTAGTGTTAGCGGTAGGATGCGCTTGGCAAGCACAGACACTAGTTGTAAATGTTCAGAATACAGTCGCTGAGAGAAGGATTGAACGCGCACTGTTGAAAACATGGGGAAGCTTTGCTACTAGCGAAACCCTTGAAAAGGATCTAATAACAAAATAACGACAAAGGAGACTATATGACAGAAGAAGAAATGTTAAAGCAAGAAGCCCTAGACAGCAGCAGCTTTTTTGCTGAGCAGGCTAATCAACCACAGCCTGAAGTAAAGAAGACAGCAGTTATGGAAGCTGAGGAAAACAAGAGCTTAAATCCAACCATGATCAGAAATTTCTGGTTTACGAGAAACCGTGAAACGATCATGGAGTTTGGCAGACACAGCAATCTAAATGCACATGACTACTACAAGATGTTCAGCAGTCCTGGTTTAAACGACGCATACCATGCTGGAACCGCTGAGTCATGCGCTTACCGCCACATGATTGACACTCACAAAAAAGAACTTGCAGATCCCTCAGTTGAAGACATAGCAAATCTTGAGAAGAAACACCAATGCGAGATGAAATTATTTGATGCTGAACTAGCGAAAATGAAAGGGCAAGAGCCAGATGTTAGCGAGATCGAAGAACTATACAACGAGTATGAGACTACGAAACCTCGCCCAAAAAGAGATCGCAAACCCTTAGTTACACCACAGTTCAGACCTGCATACGAACCCAAAAAGGGCCAGATCACTCATAGAGATATTGGTGAGCTTGAGACGGTTTTAAAAGTTATAAGTAAAATGGATCAGTTCAAAAAAGGGAACACGATAGCGGCAATGCGCATGAAGTTTGGTGAAAAATAAAAAGCCCCGGAAGGGGTTTTTTGTTGAAATAAGATATCCAATGATCCATGCTTAACCTTGTGTTTTGATATATATTTGATATGATGTATTAAGTAAATATAAAGGCACGGATATGAAAGGAAAAATCAAAAATCTCACTATCGCATTACTAGCAACAATCACATTATCAACATCGTTAGGCGGATCTATCGGAACGAAAAAACTTGAGAAGCCTGAAGACCTCCCCGCTGAGTTAGAACAACTCAACATTAAGTTACTGAAGCCCATCAACGGAGTAAGCAGAACATTTGCGAAGCTTGATCAGGATTACAAAAATAGACTGATCAGTGTCTTCATAGTGATGAAGCAACAGTATGGTTACGACATGACCATGCTTGAGGGCTACCGCAGCCCCGAGCGTCAGAACTCGTTGAGCAGCAGCGTTACACAGGCGAAGGGCTTCCAGAGCTACCACCAGTACGGCTTAGCCTCAGATTGTGCGTTTATGAGAAACGGCAAGCTTATGACAGACCCTAGAGATCCCTGGACGATGAAGGGCTACAAGCTACTCGGAGAAGTAGCCAAGTCTGTAGGTTTGGTTTGGGGGGGAGCATGGACTTTGAAGGACTACGGCCACACCGAATTTCACGCGCCCAAGGCTGTGTATGCGATGAACGCCATGAGGAAGATCGGCTACCACATTCCTACCGCAGTAGCCGCGCTTTGAAAGCTTAGGAAACGAAACCGATGAAGTGATCCCATGCAGGTTTAGCGGCCTGCACTACCGCAGCAAGGGCAGCGAGCGCCGCAGCTGTGGCGTTGAGCTTAGAGGACTTCGTCATGGCCTTGTTGTTCTCTTCACCCATGTCATAGTTAAAGTTGAACTGAACACGAGCGGATCTTGCCCAGTAGAAGGCTGACACGACTGCGAACAAAGCCGAAAGGAAGTCAAAATAGTAATCTTTCATGCACCACCTCATAAGTTGCGGGGCGGCAATACTGAACCAAGAAAGCCCACTTGTCTAGTGGGCTTAATTTTTAGTTACTGTAGGGGTTGTCACTGACCTTCAACTCACCGTAGTAAGCCCCTTCCCTCTTCAATCTGGCCTCATCCACATGCACCCGAGGATCGACGTCAGGCGTATCGCTCACCTCATCAGTTTTCATACTTTGAAGCTGTTCGGACAAGTCTGAAAAATTGATGGGTTCAGGCTTCTTGACCACGATAACCTCAGCCATGTTCGGTTTGCTGTCGTTTATGAAGCTGGCATGTATCGCACTAGCAACCGGAGACAAGGCACGGTAGAAGCTGGCCTCGAGGACCACCGCCCTGTGTATAGGCTCACGAAGCTCGTAGACATTAGAACCTGCCATGTATGCGGCCACCACCACCAACCCGCCTGGTATGACGACCAAGGGCTTCTTGAAGCTGTAGAGCAGTAAGGACGAGTTGAGCACGATTGAGCAGAACGACAACAACAAGGCGATTGGAGGTATCACGACACTCGCAATTAGCTCACGTGCGTAGGGAAGGTTCGCAACTGTGCTGTCATTGATTCTGGACTTGCTGGCTGCTACCGCCACCTGTTCATGTATGAACGCCGCAAAGGCTGTCTTATCCATCCCAAGGGGTAGATCAGAACCCTTCAAGCCACGTATGCCTAGCTTCTCGTTCGCCTTGATAAAGATCGTACTGTTGAAGCGTGCGACTGAAGGCGACTGACGGCCCAAGGCTTGGAAGAACTGCGCTCGTGACAAACCTGGTGCGATACCGTGCGATTTCGCTTCAAAACGCCGTATAGCCTCTTCAGCGAGCGCGCCCTTGAAGTCAGCCACCTTCTTAGACTCAAGAGCGTATAGGTCGTATAGAGGGTTCAGGCGCTCGCTCAGGTTCGCATAGTTCTGGTACAGACCGTCCACCTCAAGCTTTTCATTGGCGCCGTACAGTAGCCCATCAACTGAAGACCTGACGGCCGCGCCGGCCCCATAGCTTGCGATGTCGGCCAAGACAACCCTGTTGTAGGGAGTGAGAACAGCTAGGCTCTTGCCGTCAATCGTGCCGTTCAAGACACCGTTTCTGAACACACCCGCGTAGTACGCTTCTACCTTAGTCTTCTCCGCTAGGTTATCTACGATGTGGTCAAACACCACAGTTTCAGTGACGAAGAACACAGGAATCAAGGCACAGGCAGCAATCAGCTTGTGCTTGTCCTCATTTAAAAATTTTACGATTATTAAAGTAAGGCCAGCAGAAGACAGAAATTTTCCAAAGTCTTCAAGCATGTTGTAGACCGAAATTTCTGTATTCTTGCTAGTTAAGAACTCTACGAGCCCAAGGTTATAGATAACCTCACATAGCAAGTAGAGTGCAGTAATAATGACAATGTTCTTTTTCATCATTTTTGGAAATTCACATCCTGATAAGAAGCAAGGATAGATTTGTATGTGGACGTACCCTGAAATTTCTGACCATTGTTCATGGCAACTTCAAGCGCAGTCTGTCCATTTTTGTTCAATAGATTTGGGTTCGCACCTTTATTCAACAAATACCTGTTGAAAATAGCAATCGCTTGACCTTCATTCTCATTGTTGCCTACAACATTAGGATAATCTGCAAGATAGTGAAGGATTGTTGAACCGTCATAATACTGGCGATTCACGTTCACAAGGCCGCTATCCAACATCATGTTCAAGCTCTTGATGATGTAGTTAGTCTTCTCAATCAAATAAAAACCGTTGCCAAAACCTTTGTTGCCGTAGAAAAGCATATTTTTCTTATTCTTCTGGTAGCTCATTCCATTGTCTTTAAACGCAGATAAAGACAATTCAAGATCGGTTTGATAAGGAATTCCAACACGCTTTAACTCTGCATTTGACGAACCTGTTGCACTTAGGTCTTTTACTATCGCATTGTATTTTCCTGCTGTCGCAATGTATTCTTTCACGAAAATTTTGAAGTCAGCATCCATTTTGGAGTTTGTTTTTGCTGAGGTTTCAAGTTCGTTTTTAACTTGCGCGGAAATCTGAGCATTGTAGCTACCGGCCTGCGCACCTTGAGCAACACTATCAACAAGCTCGTTGGATAACTGACTGAAAGCATCAACGTTTGGCACATGCTTGATCTTCGCAGGGTTCGCTAACACATCCATGTAAGCTCTCAAAGCTTTGATACGGACACTGAAAGGCAACTCACCGTTGCGGAAAACGTAGGGCAACTGTGTAAAGTTGTCGTTGCGGTAGAAGTCCGTATGGTCAACAAGATAGTTGAATACATCTTCCCTACTCTGTTGAAGTTTGACTGCTTCAATATCTGCCTGTTTTGCTCTTAAATATTGTTGCTTCCACGGATTGCTGTCAGGCTGGCGAATCTGTTCATCTGTAAAGCCATAGTTATTAATTGTGTAGACTTCTTCGTTACCTGTTGGTGCATGCATTCCTTTGACAGACTCAAGAATAAAAAGCTTGCTGCAATCAGTCATCAACGTATAGCCACCATTTGAGCCCTGGTAACGCACGGCTTGCTTTAACTGATCAATATTCGCAGGAACATCTACTGTTTCATTCGTGTCGTCATGTTGAACACAAAGTTTATTGTTAGTGAAATTCAAGTTGATGCCTTGCTCAACATAAGATCTTACGTTAGCTAGGTCGCCAGCTTGTACAGCGGAGAGCAAAAGCAAGTCAGCATTCTTTGCAGACATAGAAAGCTTGTTTAACTCAATTTGGCCGTTATGCTCTTTCGTTTCAATGAAGCGGTTTTCTCCCATATTGCGACCGTCAATATCAACTGTTGGAGTATTGAACTTTTCTTCTCTCTCGCGCATCTTGTCTTTGATACCAGCGACTTTGCCATGAACTTTTTCTTTCAATGAATCTGCCCCAGCTTTCAATGCGCTCTTCGCTTCGTCCTTCACACTGATTTTGTTGTATTGATGGATTGCACCGATTGATAACACTGCAACGGCAACGCCTATCACAATCTGTTTCTTAGTGAATCCTTTCTTGTTTGATTGAACTGAACTATCTTCCATATCATCTCCTTTAGATTATTTGTATATACTGTAAAATTTCTTGCCAAGACACTGCTCTGTAAAACATAGGCAGTAACCAAGGAACATAGACAAACGCTAGCGCGAATGTGTAACCACCACAAAACCATAAATTCTTAAATAAGGACTCTCGTTGCCCTAACCCATTAATCAACCTTATCCAGCTTGCTACGAAAAACCTAGCACCCTCAAAGAAAACGCAGAAAGGTATCCACATTAAGAACAAACAGACGAAGAACATGACAACCTTCGCAATCGTTGCGAGCATCTTCAATATGAAGCCGTGACCGAACATGTCACATGTTGTTATCACCGCGCGACCGAGAGACTTCATCCATTCTGGCGGATAAAGAAAGTCAGCAATCGCCGCCCATGAAATCGCTTCGTTTTCCATCATGTCACGCCAAGTGACTATGTGATGATTTTGTGCCATATTGTTATTCCTTCTTCAAATTAGTTGTTCTTGCCTGCTCGATCTCAGTTATCTGTTCTTGAGTAAGCTCCTGACCTTGACTAAAAACTTTGTCCATCATTGCTTCCCACGCCAGAACCGCACTGTCATCAAGAATCGCTCTGTTTTTGGAGTTAGCCTGATCCATGTTCTTCTTCGCATGCGCTTGAATATCGTTCTCAAGCTGTATCAAAACTTTGTGTGTCATATTAATCGTCCTTTTCTTTTTCTTCCTGAATTATTCTACCCTTCGCTTGGATTTCCTTAAACTGAGCGAGCAAGATTTTCTCAATCGGCTTCTTTGTCATATTCTCTTGAGCTTGACGCTGTATGTCGTTTTCTAGCTGTTCAAGAATCGCGTGAGTAGTTGAAGTCTTGGGTGACGGTTGAACTCCAAGTATGGGAGGCGTTGCCATTGCACCTAGTTCTTCATCAGGCTCTTCAAAATAATCAGCTTCGTATCTAATATCCATGCTATGTTGCAAAAGTTATATCATAGTTATATCATCTTAATTCCTTAAGTCAATAGCAGAGATAAAAAAAGGTGGCCTAAGCCACCTTTCAATAAATACTAGTTTTATCAATTCATGTAGTAATGTTCTGGTGCGACAATGACTTGATCTTTGATTGTCATCCCTGCTCGCTGGACGATCACGAATGCATGAATGTTCCCTTGTGCGACATACTCACTTGCACTATAGACTGGCACATCCTTCTTCACGTTTTGAGTCAAGAAGCTTTGGTAAGAACTGTTCATCTTATCGCGTGACTCGGACCAAGCTGATTGAATCGCATCCTTGTTGTCCTGGTAGCCTTGAGATGCTGAGCCTGTTCTTCTATATGCAGGTATCTTAGACTCGTCCAAAAAGTGTTCCTTCATACTCAATAATTCAAGCTTGGGCTTTGGGTTGAATATTGAGCTTACGACCTTGTCAAAACCGATTGCATTAACTGGCAACTCTACTGGCTCAGCCTCAGTGAACAAATCATATTCATACTGGTACGCTTCATTGAAGCCTGGCTTACGTCTGTTCTCGTTGACGGCGCGAGAAACAAGAGCATTGAAGTTGTTGTAGCCAAACACACCAGTTGGCTTGCCAGCAGACTTCAACTCAATTCCTTTGAATGGATTATCAAACACGTCTGCTTTGCCTGCTAATGTTTCTACCATCTTGCCAGTGCTTTCATCTTCGCTACCTAAATAATATTGATTGCGCATCTGATTCAAGAAGTTATCAGCGACTTCCTTGCCAATTTTTTCAACATATGCAGCGTAGGTTTGCGTTGCCACAAAATACTTGAAGGCAGTTGAACGAGAGATGTTAGGAAAATTACTGTCGTTGTAGCATCCGCCAGTTTTATCTACAGTAATAAGTTGCTGGTATTCGTCGCCCATGAATAACATGTGTTCACGCTTGACTCTTGTTGTCGCATCTTCATACTGGTAATACAAGTGCATAAGCTCTTCTTTACGCTTAACCTGGTCATGTGTATCTCCCTCAACCGCATTTAAGATACCTGGATCGAATGCACCCATTGATACACATTCGGAGGCATGGCGAGGTTCAAGCTTGTAAATTTGCGCTGTTAAAGCTAAGGCTTCACGAGCCATTTGGTTGATAGACTCGGCGCTTGTATCATCAGAATTCTCAACAGCTAGAGCCTGAAGTTTTAAGGCGTAGCTTCCTACTGTCCACTGACCTTCCACACTTTGGATAATCTCGCAAAGCTCATAATATTTGTTTGCTAACGCCTGCGCTTCCCTACCAAGCCAGTTCATAGGAATTACTTCTATTGCTGGTGTGATCTTGAATGCTCCTGGAAACTCAGCTTCAAATGTCTTTGCAATCTGAATCAATCTTGTTGAGTAGCGCTGCTGTCTTCTTGCTGCCTCTTCAAACATAAGAGTTTTGATAAATAGAAGAACAAACTTGCCAGCATTACCGTAGCGATCCGTGTCAAAATTGAAAGCAGTAAGCATATTCCATAGCTGCCCGATCTCTACAATATTCTCACCTACACCAGTCATGAACACGGAGAGTGAGGCATTCTCAAAGCCTGCCAACATAACGCTAAGGGTTGCCTGGATACCCCCTTTGGTTTCTGCTGGCATTGTCTGCCATTCGGTAAGCATATACTCAACTGACTTCACTCTCTCCACAGTGAATACATCTGCCAACCTTTCAGGATGGTTTTCTAAGTCATATTGAATGGCTGCTACGCAAGAATGCAACAATTCAGAAGTGCTATCGTAGACTGCCAAGTTTTGAACGAACATAGGCGACCACACTTTGATGTTGTGCTTTCTCATGTACTCTCTTGCACCAGTTGTTCTAGCATATAAATAAGCAATGTCGGAAATGTGCTTAGTTGCCTTTAGTCCTGACTTCTTCCAAAAGTCGTTACTCATTTCGCCGCCCATTTGAGACTCAAGTGAGTTTATGAATGAGACAAACTTTGCAGGATCGCAGTTACTAAGCAAATCTACAGCCAACTCACCAGAATCAGCATCAGGGCCGATTATTTGGAAACGCTTTTGCAAGTGAGCCTTCTGGACTGTCTCAACTAAATCCTTCCAAAGTTGAGCCTTGATGTCCATGATTGTCATTGCTATGGAAATACTTGGAACAGGCAACTTTCGATACACCTTCAAATATCCTTCAGCTATAGCCTTATCTGTAAGGGTATCAGTACGCAAATCGAACAACTCAGAATATGCATCTTCATACCTCAAATACTGATTTTTAAGCATGCACACTGCTCTTGCCATTGGCTTTAGAATCAACTCTGTTTTACCCGAACCAGTACCACCATAAGTCTGTGTGTTCTGAGCCATGTCTTCAAGCGACAAAGTTAAAGGCTGACCAGCACGACGAGTGTTCAAAACGCCCTTCTCTTCGAAAGCACCCGAAGATTGAAAATTGCAAACAAGTGGAGCGTTACGACTGAATCCTGTAGCACGAGTATTAGCAGCACTCAAGTTGCGCTTGTACGTTCTGATCTCTTCAATTCTGTTGTGAAAGGCAAACTCTTCATAATTATCTTTTACGAATGGAACACCAAGCTTTTTGAACATGGCAAAGTAGCGGCGCTCAACGAATACACCAGCTACACCTAGAGCGAAAAACAAAGTGAAAAACGCACGAGCATATATTGTGTAGTCGCTACCGACAACCATGCTGTAGGCTCTGTCTTCCTTCTGTTCTTGTGTTACCTGGTCACTACCCCATACCGCAGGATTCTTGACCACTGCAACAATCTGATCAGCCACCACTCTCTCAGGAGTGAAGCCAAAGCTCATATCAGGACGGTAGATCGCAAGGGACACTACCGCAGCGACCACGAAGACCAACACCCCAGCCTTGACGACCTGGTAGAAGTTGCGCGGCGCCACAAGCATAGGCATGTAGTTTTCAACTGGCTTACCGTTAAACCAACGCCCTGAGATCACTGGTGAGATGCTACGGAAGTCAGGTGCACGCTCTTTATTCCACCAAAAGGCATTCTCGGCCTTGTCAAACTCTTCCTCAGCCATTTTGACACGGCTCTTGAAAGACAAGCTCGCTATTTTGTCTTTATTGCAAAAAAGCTGAAAGGCTTTCTCTAAAGTCGCATCAGGAAGAACCTTGTCTAGGCGGTTCATGCAAGGGACCCATGCGAACTTATGGATAGTCTTCAACACACAACCTACAGCGAAGTCTAAGACACTGTTCACGCCGTTGAAAAAACTCAATGCAGGGCTGAAGGAATACGCCTTGACGGTGAACTTGTCAGCTTCTTTGCTACGAACGATCTCTTTGTTTTTGCTGTAACCGATGACATATAACACCAACAACACAAACGAAATGAAAGGAATCAACCCTGTCACGAAGTGTGTTGTCAAAAAGTGCCATACATCAAATATATCTGTCATCTTACTCATGCTTCTCTCCTTTGTTATTCTTATTGAATGTTGCTTTAATCTGCTGTTCTACCTTCGCTAGTGGCACTGACTCAACACCGCTAAATGGATTGTGGAATCCATCAGAAAAATCTACATTGATGACCTTGCTTCCTTCCACTTTTAGCATGACAGGCTGAGCCTGGTCTCCGTAGCTACCAGTCACATGTACGTACCCACCTACCCAGGTAACCGCCCCGCTCTGTTTGCAAAGCGGCTTACCACTTGACTGATAGAAGCTGTCACTAATATCCCCCATTGGTGAGCATGCGCCTTTCCACGATAATAGAAAGTCAGCAGGCGTCATCAAATTGTCAGCTTTGATTAGCTCATTTTGATTTGTGTTTATCTCAAGCTTCGCTTCCTGGACGTTAGCAACTGTCGCACTGGCTGGCATTAGCTCTTGGATCTTGTGATTCTTGAGGTAAGTGCTAGTTAAAATTCCTGAAAGTCCAGCAACGAGCGCAAGAGCTAACGAGACTCGGCTGACTTTTCCGATCATGCGAGCTCGCTCAGTTAGCCCAAATCCTTTATTAATGATGTTAAGTGCAAGCGTTGATCCATGCTTCCATATCAATTCTTCTTCCTCAGCATCTAGACCACCCCCAACTAGAGCAGCTTGATCAGCTTCACTCATGAAAAGAAAGTAGTCTTTGCGCTTACCTTCTAACTTGTCGTAGAAATTTTTGCGCTCAGGATTAAGTGCTTTTACTAGATCGTCGTTTATGTCTGTGATTACTCGTTCATGGTTTTGTGTACTCATCTATGTTCCTAATGTCATATCAAATTTATATCAAATTCCAAGAGGAAATCAAGTACCAAAATTGAAAGATGGATATCGAAGACGAAAAAAAGGACTCTTGCGAGTCCTGTTTATTAACTAGGCTAAGTCTTATATTATTTTCAGGTATGCAATCAATTCGCAGAACGTTTTACGAAGTCAGCATCCTACGTTTCACCTAGCAAGCGCGACTTCCTTTTCCTTCTTAGACGTTTTAGCTACCCTTCCCTTTTCTACAGCTTGAACTTCATTTACCTTTGCTGGCTCATCAATGCTCTTTTGCTTATCTATCGCATGCTCGCTCTCAAGTGGTTTTTCCATCTCAATAAGCTTGGCATGATAACGGCTGATCTGGAAATCTGCTGACTGTCCAGCTTTCTTAACTGCATCAGCAAAAAATTCCTTTCCTTTTTCTGGATCTTCCAAGGCACTTATCCAACTCTTTAAGTACGCAGCATGGTTTTCATGTGCTGACGAGTCATATGGAATGCCTAGCTCAGCCCCAACAAAATAGGACGAAAGTTCAGCGATTAGTTCTTCTTTTGCATATTTATGAAGCGACTCTTGATTTGGACTTCGCATTGAACCAGTTTGATCACGGTCAAGCCTGGTTGGATGCCCTGTTGAGTGACCAATTTCATGAAGAGCAGTGCGATAGTAAAGCCCCTCTGTTTTGAAACGGTCCTTTTGAGGAAGCCAAACCTCATCTTTTGAAGGTATGTAAAAAGCTTTGCCCTCACCATGATGCTCAAACTTCAAGCCCTCTGCCTTCATGCATTCAATTAGCATTTCGGCAGGTAAGTAGTTCTCAAATTCTTTGTCGCGTTTTTGATAAGGAGGGAAGTTGGCTATTTGTTCAGCATTGAATACAGCATAGTACTTGAATCCACCTCTTGCAAAAGTCTTCCCTTCCGCAGGATCTTCGGGATTGTCACGCTCAACCTTCTCATCATTGTTCTTATCGTAAGCTGGTATCCAACGTTGAATCAACGTGCCCTTTTGACCCTTGACACTATATTCAACACCATCTTTTTTCGCTAACTCTTGTATCTGATTGAAAGTTAGCCAACGTGGATCTGAACGAGCTTGAAGACTAAGAGCTACTAGATTTGACCCGTGGTACTGCTCACCTGACGCTCTGTTATATGGAATCTCATCACACACGAACCAAGGCTTCTGATATTGAACTGCCTCCTTCATTTTTTGAACAATAGTGTCAATTAACTCTTGTCTGTGATCACGTTTTTCTTCGTCAGATTTATAATATTTTCCTTTCCCTTGATATGCCATATTTATCACCTCTATTATATAGTCATATCTTGCAATATTGACAGCAAAAGTCAAGTTTTATGCTTTATCAGATATCTAATATCATTGACTCCGTTTTAATTTTTACTACCATAAGGATATAGATAAGGAGAAGAAAATGTTTTTTACACCATCAAGAGAGCGAACACCAGAAGAAGATAAATTTGACTTACTTTACGATTCACCAGAAAAGTACTTCGCAAAATATCCAGAGGAAGGAAGTGACAAAGAAGTGATGAAACTAGCTGCAACACAATTTGGACACAGAGCTTTAAGATTCGCCTCACCCGAGATTTTGGATGACAAGGAAATAATCAGATTCGCACTAACACACGACAATAATGCTTTTGCATGTGCATCAGAACGATTACGAGATGACGTTGATTTTGCTAGAGAGGTTATCACTGATGATGTAACCAATCTATATTATGTCTCAGATAGATTAAAACATGACAGAAAATTTTTACTAGAGATGATGGAAATTCATCCATCTGGACGAGCAAGAGCTTTTGACTTTACACCAGCTTTTTCAGCCGAAGATTGTTTCTGTGATGAGCTAAAGGAAAAGATTGGATCAATGAGCGCGCGAGAGTACTTCAGACGAGAAGAATTCTTTGAACGACTACAAGCAAGTGTCCCAACTAAGCCAGTGAAGGAAGCAAAACACAAACTATAAACCTAAAATTCGGATGGGTGGACCGAGCAGAGTCAAAGTCAAAATCGCACTGCCCTCCCCGTTAACTTTGAAAATTCATAAATAAGGACAGACGATGAGAATAGCACTTCAACTTAAATATCTAGCAGTTATCCCACCTGTAGCATCAATATGCTTGACATATCTCGCGTGGCGTTGGCTTAAATGTAAAGCGTGGATTGGCATGCATCGTTATCTAGAAGAGCACAACGAAGAGCCTGCGGATCTCTTGGAACTTCAAGATTCAGTGCAAAGCAACTCAACTCTAATGCTAATCTCATGTCTAGTCGTTATGTTGTCCTGGTTTGCGTTTGAAAAAGATAGCATCCCAAACATCTACACTTACATGATTAGCACTTGGATCTATACAGCTATCGATTTGGTTGTGGCTACTCCTGTCCATGCACTTTGAAGTCAAAAGCAACCCCGCAAGGCGGTTTGGCAGGGAGTGTGTATGTTTTATTTTGAGAAGCAAGGTTTTTAACTTCAAGCATGCACCTTTTCTGATACGTCATCACTATTAATCCTTCCTATCTCTTACGTATTATTTAGTAGACGCTAACTATCGATTCTTTATAATGGTACTTATCAAAACAAATGAATCGTTTAAATTATGCGCAACCTGAACATTTCCAAAGAACAAATTGCGAAAGCTTTTTCTACCGTTCTCAAACAATGGTTGACCGTTGAAGAAATGGCTCAAATCGTTGAACTCACCAAGAAGGAAACCGATCCGATGATTTGCCATACTGGAGATTATTGTGATTCCAACATGGCTATGCAAGCGGCAATGGTTCAGCTTGGAGTTATGTCTGAAGACGACGAAGAAGATGCAGACGATGCTTTCATGGCACTTTGGAACGATTCTTGGGATATGGCGAAAGCAAACCTCTTTTATGTGGAGGCACCGAAAACAACTGACGAAGTCATTGCATATCTCAATGCCAAGTACGAAGACAAAGAGATTGGTGTTATTAGCAAAACTGAAGCTTTTGTTGAAGACGAAGCAGCAGCCGATATCCTGATCTTCATTGAGTCAAACGACACTATGGTTCTGAACCCTCTCTTCTCGTCGTGTGGCCGCTTCAAGGTTGACCCAATGACTGCCTATGGCATCGAAGCCCAAGATGCAGCCCTCATCAACAGCCACAACAAAGTAGGGATGTGATCATGGAAGACCTCAAGTTTGAAGCTGGCTTTGTGTGTGGCGAGTGGGATGAGTTCGCTTACCCTTGCTATCTGCGTAAGGAGCACTGGAACGGTTGGGCTATGCCCTACTTCCGCTTTAAAGATGCGAAGAAGGTAGCCAAGGAAATGAAAGGCCGCTACGACAAGGACAAGGATGCCTTCATCTTCAACTATGACGGCGAAGACGACGTCTACGAGGCAGTGACGATCAAGGTCAAAGGCCGCAACGTTAAAATGTATGCCTTGGGCGCTGGTTACTGGTGCTGGGACGTGGCGAGCGACTTGAAGATCTACTCAGCATATTGGAGCAGCGACTTCGACAACGCCGGCACGAAGCAGGTTGTTGAGTACTTCTTCAGCGAAGACCGTTGCTACGACAAGGAGGCCATTGCAGCGATCAAAGCTCTTGAGGTCGGCCAGACATGGCAAAGCCCTGATTACGGATCAAGGCACACTGTAACCCGAACGAAATGACGAAGCCCCGCAAGGGGCTTTTTCTTTGGCTAAGGAAGGTTGATCGCGGCCAATGGCTGTGTTCGCACTAGGTGGCAAGCTCTAGCATTTCCCTACTTTGGAGGCGGCTATGGCTGTGGACGTGTATTTGCAGATTGACGGTATCAAGGGAGAGTCTATGGACTCGGGACACCAAGGCTGGATCGAGGTGACATCGGCTCAATGGGGCGTCAAGCAGCCCAAGAGCGCGACCGCTTCCACTGCTGGAGGCCATACCGCCGAACGGTGCGAACACAAAACTATCGCCCTTACGAAGCTCGCTGACCTGGCCTCCCCTATGCTCATGCAGACCTGTTCAATGGGCAAGACTCTACCGAAGGCCAAGCTTGAGTTCATGCGTGCAGACGGCGACGGCAAGCCCATCAAATATTACGAAGTGGAGCTTGAGAACGTCATCGTTTCGCATATGGATCAAGTCGTTCACGAAGGGACGATCCTGCACGATTCCATAGGGCTTCGCTTCTCTAAAGTGAAGTGGAAGTACACCCAGCAGAAGATTGGCGGCGGCGCCAGTGGCAACACGGCTGGTGGCTGGGATCTCGCTTGCAACAAGTGTGTTTAAGGAGAGGCCATGCCTGACGGAGTTCCAATTCAACCTATGGATTCAAGGGGCTTCTTCATGTTGCCCCAACGTCCTGAAGACTCGGGTTACTACATCTACGGCACCCCAGCCGGTGGCGTCTTTCAGTATGCTCACCCAGCTATGATGAGCCTTTTGTTATGGGTAGAACGAGAATGGGAGGCTGTAGAACGGCGCCAGTTCGGGATCGGGAATATTAGCCTGGCCGACGCCGGCAGAACCGGAGAGCACCGCTCCCATGTGAACGGCCTACAAGCTGATGTAAGACCACTGAGGAAGGACGGCGACCACATGCCTGTAAATTGGCATGACCCAGCTTACGATGGGGTAGCGACCGCTAAGCTTATCGCAATCTTCTTCTCTCACCCTTTAGTCAAGAACATCCTCTTCAACGATACCCGTATCCCTGGTGTAAAGCCGTGGCCCAAGCATGATGACCACTTCCATGTTGAGATAAAGGTAGCAACAAAATGAAGCACTTCGTTTTGGCACTTTCCCTGTTGTCGCTCGCCACTGCCTATGCACAGGATAAGAGCAAATGGGACGGCATGAACAAGCCCCTAAAGGATGCAACCTACCTCATCTACTCGGGCGAACCTGGTGAGCGGGGACCGCCAACCAAGAACGACAGGAAACTTACAATTGCGATCAGAGGCCAAGCAGCGAAGGAGATATTTGAAGGGCTTGGGGGACCAGATGCAAAGGTAACTTGCACTGCTGACGAAGGTGAGAGGATGCGCAGGAAAGGTGAAGTTTGGTGTTCCTACATACCGAAGGACGGCTACATGTGCTTCGTAGGATACAACCTCAAGACTGGACAACCTGACTCAGGAGCCAACTGCTAAAACGAAAAAGCCCCGTAAGGGGCTTTACTATCTCAACGGATGAATTCTGCAAATCCCATCTCTTCAATTCTCAAACCGATAGATTTCCATCTCTACGGTTTAGGTACACACTTCAGCAAAACCTAATTCTTCAAGCCTTTGCGCAATCGGATTGACTGCACCACATCCATTAGCAACCGAATTATTTACAAAGTAACTCACCTCTTCGTTTGTCATCTTCTTAACCCTTCCAACAGCCGAATAAAATTCAATAAGCAAGTGATCAAACATTGGGTTACTCAAAGAATTCTCAAGCTTGGCATATACTGCGCTTGCAAATTCAAGGCTTTGCTCAAGTTTCACTTCATCGTTCAAGTCAGCATTGTTGTACATGCTAAACAATCCTTCCTTCGTATAACCTTTGTGGCAGAAGAAATGGATCAGATGAATATTCATGAAGGTAGGCTCATTGATATTTGACCCTTCAAATACACCTCGCAGATCTGATCTCGTAAGATAGTTTGCTACCACATTTGCGCCGAAAAACTCTTGAATCATGCCAATCAACGCCAACATTTTCACCAAAGTCTCAGATTTGCAGTTGGTTTTCAATTGAATCAAATCGTTGAGAACGTCTATGTTCCTAGTGGCAAACAATTGATGATTCAGGCAGTCAACTAACTTTTGCGTAGTTGAGATGAGAGAAAAAAAATCGTCATCTTCATCAAATGATTCGATATAACGATAAACAGTTGCTAACTTCTTGCCCATTGAATTTTGGATATTATTTCTCGCAAATTGGTATGCCTCGAATGTATTGTAATGATCCAGATTATGTACAGCCTGAACATAATACTCTTCGGTAATGTCAATCATTAATCCGTCCTCAAACTAAAAATTCTCAAGTAATGGTGTTGAAAGTCATTGTTATTTCTTGACATATCGCGTTGCTTGCTTATCAGTTCATACCTCTGCAATCTCATCAAAAACATTGGCATTTTTAGCTGCGAACGGGTCTCTGTTTATTGCAAAAGTCATGTCATGGGAATCGCAGACTTAGCAGTTTAGAATATTTGACTCAGCAAGTGACCGTTAATGATTGTCAAAGTCGTTGTAAGGCGCATTAAGAACTATAGCAATGTACATCTCAAGTAAAGCTTGACGAAGTGGGTTGCTCTCTTCAACGACACGAACATCCATCGCTCGCACCCTAGCTTTAGCAGCTACAAAGGCGTCTGAGAACGCCGTATTTCTTAGAAGATTTTCCCTTGATCCTTCTGCGGTATATGTAGCCTTGAGGATGTTTTGTGCTTCTCGTGCAAGACGAAACGCGAACGGTGCAGTATTGTGACCGGAACCGGGCCGACAATGTTGCTGTATTCTGCTACGAATATTGTTCGTTCTGCCTACATACAAGTCCTTCCCTTGCTCACTGAAAACATACACTCCTGCGAGCGGCAAATTCTTTGGTAGCGTAGCAAACGTAAATGAAGGGCATACCAAGAGGTTTTCAAATGATGGGTGAAGCGATTCTACATGTTGTCTGAAGCTCTCGTGCATTTGACTTAATCTTTCGCCAGAAATGAGGTTTTATTATCAAGCTTCAGATGATCAATAAATTCATGGCCTGACATAAATTCACTAATTCTTTTCTCTGAGAGCAGTCGCGCGAGTTCAGAGCCTTTAGTGAAGCCTTCAATCTTACCGAAGCACTCAACCAAGACTTCGTCATACATGTCCGAGATATAGTATTCAGAACCTTCAGCGAGAGAATCCATATGTATGACAGATTCTATAGCTTCATTAACAGTACCTTCTAACACAACGGATACAGATTGATCCCGTATTCTCTCCTCAAGCTTTTCAACGATAAGCATTATGAGAAATTGTCTGACTACTTGTAGAGACGCTTTTGGATTTCCTGGTGCGTTTGGATGCATACTTGTATTTGGACTGCTGAGGGTTGCATTACTAGAAAGCCCAAGCTCTCTAGAAGACTTGGGCTTTCTTAAGGTGAGATCTTAATCAAAGGTCTTCAATGAGTTTGAGGACTTCACCAGTCTCATACGCACCATCAATGCGGTTCGTGTCAAACACCATCATGTAGTGATAGCGGTAGCCAGTCTCATGTGAAAGCTGGTTCGCCTGCGCCTCCCAAATCTTCCCGAGCTTCAGCTTGTCTTTGGAATCGGAGTTGTCCCGGTCGTCACCCTTCGTTTCAACGATCACAATATTTTTCTTCGCCGTCAACACAACAAAGTCAGGGTAATGATTCAGGAAGCCGTTGATGACGAAGCCTTTACCGCGCTCAAGGTTCCTATGCCACCATACAACATTTTCTAGATCCGCAATACCTCGGATCACGCGAACTTCCAAATTATTGACGCCAGCTTCAGTCACATAAAGGCTCTTTCCAATCGCTGGAGCATTTTCGCTTGGAGCGATAGTCGCGGATAGCGAGAAAGAAGGGCGAAGTGCAATCTTCTGAGTCGTCAACCAGTGGCTAAATTCCTTAGCGGCATACTCGTTCGCAAGACTCTGAATCTTGTCCTTGATGACTTTTACATAAGCATAGTCGCGCTCTAGGCAATCAGCCCTCTGATCTTGACTCATGGCTTGCACAATACGCGTCAAGTAATGCTTTACGTCGTTGTCTTCGATGGGATAGAACGCATTCTTGCCCAGCAAGCTAAAGAGCCTACCAACGATTGAAGTTACCTGGCCTGATGGCGGCTGGCTTTTAATGATGCTGTTAAGCCTTTCCTTCTCGGCCTTCTTTACAGCTTTGAAAGCCGGTGCGCTTTCACCTTTACCAATCTCTTCAGCATCGACGGAGTAGACATCAGCCTCAATAGCCGTGAAGTTGACTGTAGCATCGAGGTTCGCCAATACGAAATTGGATAACAGGTTCTCTTTCGCCAGTTTGTGCCACTCGTCGCCGGTATCAAAGAAGCCACCATCAGAAGGAAGTTTGATGAAGAACTGAGGTAACTGAAGCGCCTGTGCTGACTCTTCAAACATGGGCTTCATCTTGTGTTCGTTCATATGCACCTTCAGTTCGTCAGGGCAGCTATCTCCAGTCGTTGCGTTCGCTTGTTGCTCAAACTGCTGGGCTTGGGCAACGGCTTGCGCTTTGATAGCCTCAACCCCAGTGAAATCGCTGGTCGTATTTGTCGATGCTGTTTCACCGTTGCCGGCCCCTAGATCGACCGTAAGACTTGCTGCTTGCTGTACAGCTTGTTTTTCCCAATCAGGGTTTAGCTTCGCTTTCTCTACCTCGATGCCCTGCTCTTCTTTAGTGGTAGCTGTAGATGTGTCCGTAGGCGTGGCGTTTCCGGCTTGATTTACAAACGTAAGCTCTTGCTGAGTTGCCGAAGGCGTAGGGTCTTGAGCCATAGGTAGAGAGGACAGATCTACTTCCCTATAGTCACGTTTGGAGAACCCTGCTTTGTTCAGGCCCGCAACAACCTGGTTTAACGTGCTTTGAAACTGGCTAGAGGCCGTGAAAACATAGCTTAGATTCAACAGTTCAACACTGTGCTTACGGGTGTAAGGCATGCGAAGTACACGCCCGAGAATTTGTGTGACGTCGACGACCGACGACTTGTTTGCCAGCGTCGCAAGCACATACGCGAATGGGCAATCCCAACCCTCCTTGAGAGCGTTGACAGTAATAATGTATCGGATCGGACAATTTCGATCCATAAGGTTCACGTCCTTCTTCAGTTCATTCACGCTTGCCGTCTTGATAGCAATCTGCTCACGCGGAATGTTCAGTTCTAAAAGAATTTCACGGACCTTCTCAAACGTTGTCGTATCGTCTTTGTTCTTCGGTTCAGCTTGGAACAGGACAATAGGACGAATATATCCTCCACCCTTCTCTTCGGCTTTCTTAGCGTACTCTTCCAACTGACGACGCATGTTAAGAGCAGCCATGATCACTTCTTCTTGGCTTCGCTGGTTAGCTACGATCACAGGAAGCTTGACCATGTTTTGCTTCTTGAGCCGCAACGCATCAACATAGCTAATGATATTGCTGTTGTCGCGTGGCGTCGCAGTGAGGTCAAAGATGAAGCTAGGGTTGAGGTTGCGGAGCATGTCAACGGACAGCGTACTTTCCGCATTATGGCTCTCATCTACAACCACTACTGGCTTCAAGCCGCGCATGACGTTGATCAAAGCGGAAGGATCAGTATTTTCTAAAGGTTCAACAATTTCACTATCATCATTCAAGAATGAAGCAAGATAGCCGTTTTCTTGGAACGCCTTACGATTTTCCTTATTTGTCGCTTTGAGGGAGTCAAACGACATGACCACGATGGAAAGCTGCTCACGTACCGTATCAGCGTTAAAGCCTGCCCCTTGAAGAACATCAGCTTTCTCGTAAATTTGAACACGACCATTGAAGAGGTCATTCAACCGCTGGCGATAAGGATGATCGATATTCGCTAGATTCTTCACAGTCTGTTCAAGAATCGTCAGCGAAGGCACAAGCCACACAACGAACTTCGGACGAGTCGGGTTGTATTCTGCGAACGCGGCAAAAATCCTGTCCAAAGCATTCACGGCAATGAAAGTCTTACCGCCAGCAGTAGGCACCTTCACGCAGACATGAGGAACTTCCTTAACGTTATTCTTGTACACCTGGTTCAAGACACCTCGCTCTTGCCAATATTTAGCAAAAGCGTTGGGCAAGTGACCTTTGCAATCAAGAAGCGTGTCTAAGTACGTACTAAGATCCGTTAGTACGTCCGCTTGATAATCTTTAAGTTCCATTTTTTCTAGTCAGTCTGCTCAGAAACGCGTGATGTCTCTCGGAATACGCTTGAATGTAATCGAGTGCTTGTATAAAAAATCTTTGTCCAAAGAACATTTGTCAGCGTAAATCACAAACTGTTCAGGCCGTGCCGAAAGAGTTTTGATGTTGAGACTGGCGAGAAAATCTAGATCAAGCGTAGTCACCCTATCCTTTTCGTAGTAGAAGACCCACAAAGCAGTTTCTGTAGCACCTAAAGCGTACGAGCCAACAGGATTCTCACTATCAAACTGTTTAGATGATGGGATATTTTCAGTGTATGCAACATAATCTCTGATGGCTTCTACACCTACTTCTTCGTTCAGGTTGCGATCTTCTTTGAACAAAGTTGGCCCGAGATCGTAAAAGTCAAAGCCACCCCCGGTACCGGGAACGAATTTGGTAGATTCCCCGTAGCCATCGATTACACGGCGCACGCGTTCTGCTGTCACATCTTCAGCGTAATCCATCATTTCGCAAAGGATGAACTGGCGGCGGCCACCGTCCTGAGCATTTAGTTTCAACACTGCTTGTGCTGTCGTCCCGCTACCGCCAAATGAATCAAGAACAATTGCTTCGTCGTTGTCGCAGAGTTCTAAGCAGTCAACAATAAGATCTACAGGCTTGGGGAACTCAAATCGTGAGGCAAGGCCAAGACGACCAAGCTCAGTGGTTCCTTGTTCGCTAATATATTTCGTTTCGGTCCAGATAGACTTCGCTTTTACTGTCTCTTTCCTATACTTTTCAAAGACACGCCATGCACCTTCACGTGTCTGACGAGCGTACAAGAACTCAGTTGTCTCAGCTTTTGTCTTCAAAATAAATTTATCTTTACCCCAGCGCCAGCAACTTTCGACTCCCTCACTGTTGAAAGGCTCGATTTTGAACGAGTCGGGATGCTCTTCAAGTGAAACGAGGTAGTTACCATCCTCATCGACAACGCCTGGACGAGCATAAATAGGATAGAAAAGATTGGGACGATTGAAGCGGCCAAACTTCGGGTTGCGATTGCGAAGCTCCCTAGACGAGTAAGAACCAAATTCGTCTTTCTCCGGTAGGTTCGTGCCTTCGGTGGAAAGCTCACCAAGCTCAGAAAGAACAGTCTTACCAAAGCAAAGAAGATACTCATGAGTCTTTGCGATCTGTTTATATGTTTGTCCACGTTTATTGGACTGAACAATGATCTGAGCTAAGAAGTTGGACTCACCAAAAATCTCGTTCATCAACAACCGAAAATGGAAAATCTCGTTGTCGTCAAGGCTGACGAAGATTACGCCATCTTGGGCAAGGAGTCGATGAAGAAGTTTGAGGCGCGGATACATCATGCATAGCCATTTGTCATGACGGCTAAGATCTTCGCCTTCTTTCTTAACTACGTCACCAAGCCACTTTCTAATTCTAGGATCGTTGACGGCATCGTTGTAAGCCCAACCTTCGTTGCCAGTATTGTAGGGGGGATCAATGTAGATGCAATTAATTTTTCCTTCAAATTGCGGAAGCAGGCTCTTAAGAGACTCAAGGTTATCGCCGTGAATAATACGGTTATTAGTTGAGTTTTCTTGAGTGTTGTCCGTAGCAATGAAGCTGTACTTTTTGTTCAGCAGGCGAAACGGGACGACGTGATGGTGATTGACCACCGCGCTCTTTCCTACCCATTGGAGTGTTGGCATGAATCGATCTTGTAGTATGTACTGGCGTGACGCCTACCAGTAACGCATGAGATTAGTTGGACTGGCCGCATGCCGCCGACACAACGTGTACGGATGGCAACATTACGTCATTCTACCAATTAAAAAAGCCCCATGCGGGGCTTTGTTAGGCTTACTGGGGTGGGCTGGCTCCGCTGACCCTAGCGGAGGGCCAACGGAGCCGTTTAGGGCCGTTTGAGAGCCTATCGGCGCCAAGGCTACACCCACAGGCTAGAGTGCTACGGGGCGGCGCTCTAGGCTACAGGGCTAGGCTACAGAAATTACGTAGCCACCTGGTGTAGCCTATGTGTAGCAAAATCCAATTGACCCCTGTCGTCGACCTCTACAAAAATCGTATCCTTAGGGGAGAACTTACCTGAAAGGATGAGTTTCGACAGCGGATTCTCGATCTGCTGCTGGATCGCACGCTTGAGCGGACGGGCGCCATACACCGGATCGAAGCCGGCTTCCGCGATCTTCTGCAGCGCGGCCTCGCTGATGTCGAGCGACATTTCCA
>Ga0308160_10000274_pt1 | contig 120548 bp, 109 predicted proteins | sample PhyFR1_FD_201036 | JGI IMG/M metagenome (GOLD analysis project Ga0308160, IMG submission 201036) | Phyllosphere microbial communities from UC Gill Tract Community Farm, Albany, California, United States - DLSLF.R1 | ecosystem: Host-associated > Plants > Phyllosphere > Unclassified | place... | reverse complement strand
CGGTTTCTATAAAAATTAATATTCTGATATTTTCAGAATACATCCACTTAATTTTTTTCATCATTTGTGTTTTTTTCCTGCCGGTCCCTTTGGAACCGGCAGGATTTTTTTGTAGAAGATGTTGGAAGATGGAAGCTGAAAATTTTTAATTCTGCAACAAATGGTCCTGAATATCAAATGATATTATTTATTTGACTTGTAAGATTAATGTATTTAAAATACTGATCCTTCCTTGACTTTGAATTTTTAAATTGGGGATCGGACTTATATTATTTTAATGTAAACCCGACTGTATTCAATTTGTATTCAGTTGTTAAGGAATTGAAAAATAAAATTAATGCTGATTCAGTCAGGATTTTCAGCTTTCCTCTTCCAGACTATCAATCTAATTTCCACATCGAGTTCACATTATTTTAGATTAAATCGCAGCCAAAGTACTTCCAGCAAACCAATGAGCCACCAAACAGGAAATCTGAAGAAAGTATATAATAAGGTGAAACTATCAGTAAACGGCTGATCTTTTACTGCTTTCTGAACCTCATAATGGATGGAAGCAAAAGGAATTATAATTCCAAAAATCAAAAATGCAATCAGATAAAATATCCAATTGCTTGGTATCATGATTTTATATTTCCAGACCGTAAAGCTGAAAATCAAAATGACTGTTAGTGTAATATAGTCAAATACTCCGAAAAACATCTTTTAAACCAATTCCAGTCCCAGCTTGCCGGCTTCGGCGATAACGAACCTTCTGGCTTCTTCACTGTCGTTTCCGATCTCGCCTTCCAGAATCGCTTCTTTTACTTTTTCCTTTAAGATTCCGATTTCACGGCCGGGTTTCAGGTTGAACATCGCCATGATTTCTTCCCCGGAGATCGGCGGCTGGAAATTCCGCACCTGGTCTTTCTCTTCTACTTCTTTGATCTTCACGGCCACATATTCAAAATTCTTCTTGAATTTTTCCTGTTTCCTGGAATTTTTTGTCGTGATATCGGCTTTGCAGAGGATAAACAGGTCTTCCAGGTTTTCTCCTGCATCAAAAAGCAGCCTTCTTAATGCCGAATCCGAAGCGTCATCGGTAATCAGGGCAATAGGACGCGACGAAAGCTTGACCATTTTCTGCACGTATTTCATATCCGGGCCCAGCGGCAGCTTTAACCGCTGAAAAAGGGTCCTTACCATTTTGGAACCCAGAAACTCATGTCCATGAAAAGTCCAGCCTGTTCCTTCCACGAATTTCTTCGTCGGTGCTTTTCCGATGTCGTGTAATAAAGCCGACCAGCGCAGCCAGAGGTTATCGGTATTTACCGAAATATTATCCACCACTTCGAGGGTATGGTAAAAATTATCTTTATGGGTCTGCCCTTCCACCTCTTCTACTCCTTTCAGATCAATCAGTTCGGGAATGATGATTTTCATCAGTCCGGTCTGCTCCATTAATCTGAGTCCGATCGACGGTTTTTCCGAAAGCATGATTTTATTGAATTCCACCATAATCCTTTCGCGGGAAACGATTTTAATTCTTTCCGCTTCCTGGCTAATGGCTTCCAGAGACTTTTCTTCAATCTGAAATTGCAAAGTCGATGCAAAACGTACCGCCCGCATCATCCGCAACGGATCATCGGAATAGGTCTGTGCCGGTTCCAGCGGGGTTCTTAATATTCCTTTTTCCAGATCATCCACTCCGTTGAAAGGGTCGATCAGCTCACCGAAATGATCCTTGTTCAGGGAGATGGCCATGGCATTGATGGTAAAATCCCTTCTTTTCTGGTCATCTTCAATGGTTCCGCCTTCCACTTCCGGCTTCCGGCTGTCTTCCGTATAGCTTTCTTTCCGGGCACCTACAAATTCCAGCTCCAGGTCTTTGTACCGGATCATGGCGGTACCATAGGTTTTGAAAACAGAAACCTTCATTTTGGGATCGATTTCCTGTCCGACATGCTGCGCCAGTTCGATGCCGCTCTGTTCAGTCACAAAATCAATGTCCGTGGAGGCTTTCCTTTTCATCAGCAGATCCCGCACATAGCCGCCGACGATATACACCGACTGGTTATTCCGGGCTGCCACCTCGGAAATAATTTTGAAAAGCTTTAAATTTCTATTCTGGTTAAGATTAATTTTCATTTTAAAATAGCATCAATTCTCACATTAATCATAGTGAGCAAACATTTTATTAATTTTTCCTTCTTCATTAAAAAACATGACTTCAACGGCGTGTTTCTCCATGATCGACTCATAAAACAATGCCACGGAACCGACTCCCGCAGCAGAATGAATCAACTTAAAGTGCAGGTCCGGAAATTTATCCAGCGCTTTTTGCCAGTAGTCGCGAACCGCCTCCTTACCGGTTAATGTACTTTCTTTACCTCCCGTTGCCAGGGCAATCATCGGAGTTGTAATCACAAGATCATCTGAGTAATGGGAAAGGATAGTTTCCAGATCATGAGAATTCCAGGCAGAAATCCACGCTGCAGCAAATTTTTGATGGTCCATAGCATTTATTTAACCGTTGAATCTGCAAAGATAGAATTAAAAAAAGAAATCCTGCCGTCATGAAAAGCAAGGCTCTGAAAAGACCGGGTGAAATAAGAAAATTATTCCCTCAAAATTTTTATCCTGTTGTCACTCCAGATTTTAATGACCGACGATCCTGAATATTTCGAAACTTTCTCGCGGTCTTCTTCTACGGCATAATCTACCAGACTGATGATTTCAGGAGAAATATCCGAAAATTTAAGCGGGCTTTTTTCACCGCTGAAATTAGCAGAAGTGGAGACCAAAGGCCGGTTGAGCTTAGTAATCAGTTTTTTGCAGAAATCATTTTTCACCAGGCGGATGCCGATGCTTCCGTCGTCTGCCAGCAGTTCTTTCGGCAGGCCCCGCGGATTTTCATAAACCATCGTCACCGGCTTTTCACTCAGGTCGATGATTTCCCAGGCCATTTCCGGAACATCCACCAGGTCCTGCAGTCTCTTTTCAGATTCCACGAGGATGATCATGGACTTATTTTTATCCCGTTTCTTGATTTCAAAAATTTTGTTGACGGCTTCTATATTGGTGGCGTCGCATCCGATTCCCCAGATCGTATCGGTTGGGTATAAAATCGTTCCGCCGGATTTCAATAGGTTGACAATGTTTTCCATAACTCAGTAACACCAGACTTCAGCCCGGTTTCCAAAGATAAAAATTCTATCAGCTTTTGCCAAATGAATTGCTTTAAAAACAAGCAAAGAGATGGAGGTTTTTCTTTCAAATTTTATCTTAAATAATATCGATATTTTATCTGACATCACTAGGAAAGGGTTTAGCGAATATTATCATTTTAAATTTTAAGAAGGATCATTAAAGAATCCATCAAAATATCCTTTCTTTTTCTTTAAATAATAATTCTTTGAATTTAAAACCTTTTTTAAATGTCTTTTGGCTAAATGTTGGGAAATTAATACCGTAGTGTTTATTTTCGGGCCTTCATTTAATACAGTAAATAAAATCGATTGTTCCATAAAGAAAATTACAGTAGTTTTTTCATAATTTCCGAAACCAAAATAATCCATCGGTTCATTAAGGATAATCAGATTATTTGAAATTTTAGAAATCCTGTAGTGGTATCTCTTGCCATATTCAAGAATTCTCTTCATGGCTTCCTCCTGATGAATCTTAAACCTGATTTCTTTCAGGCGTTTTTCTGTGAATGTACAGTATGCCCCATATATTCCGAAAGTAATCAAGAAAAAATAAATACAATAATCAAAATCATTGTTTAAAGACGGTTTCATAGACCGTAAGCCGAATATTGAAAAATAAATAAAGCTGAGAAATATAAGATAATTGGTATATATATCTATTTTATCCCTTATGCTTTCATTGTAGATCAGCCTTCCGAAATCAATACTTTTTTTACTATCAAGGTTCTTTAGGCTTCGCATTACTTTATATTCTTTTCGTACTCCATTTTACTTTTGGCGATATATGGATTTCTGGAGGAGAAAATTATTGTTTCATAATCGCCAGTATTTTTAAGAGTATCATTTAAATAAATAATTTTATTGATCTTATTTCCACCATATTCAAAATATATATGGGCCCTTTTAGACCCTTTATAATAGGAAATTTTGTCAATCTTTATCTGTCTTTCGATTCTATAACAATTTAAATCCGTTCTTTCTGTGAAATTAATAATTTTGTAAAATGAAAAAATTGCAAAAATTAATAATGGGAAAGCTAATATTGAGAATATGGCTTTAAATTTCTTTGCTGTCTGCAACCCTTTCGTTGCATAAAAATACCCTTTAAATACCAATGTAAACGGAGAAACAAAACCGATTTCTTCAATATTTTTAAAAATTATTTTGCTGCTGATCAGCGTACTCAAATAGCCAATTCCTACCCAACAAATCATCGCAGAAAAAACAATAATAAAAAATTGTGATGAACCATCATCGATTCTCCACCAAAAATAATAAGCCATAAAAAATGAAGTTCCAATAAATACTATTGAAAAAAATAAGTATAGCAGTATTATTTTAAGCTTATTCCCCAATAACATTTCGTTTTAATTTTTTACCTTTAAGAATAATGAGAAAATGAAAGCCGATACTATGGAAGTCAGCCAGAGAAAATAACCGGAGTTCAATTCCATAATCGGAGCTATTCTTCCGCTTTTGGTCATAGTCAGATTTTCATAACTCAAGAATGACAATGCTAATATGGAAGAAATGAATAAAAGGAAAAAAGAAATACTTTTTTTCATCTTATACAATAAGAGTAAACCTGAAAAATATAACGGATTAGCCAGCCAGATACATCCTTCATAAAATCCGCCGCCGCCAAAATGCATCTAGCCAAACAAGAAGGCTGAAAAAGATGAATATACAAATGTTTTAAAATATTGGTATATGATACAATCCTGGGTCAGCGATATTAAAAATACAGCTAAACTGATCAGAATTACATGATGAATTTTAAAAAATCTCACAAACCCGGCAAATACCGTTCTTCAATAATATTCAGGTGATGCAGGTTATGGCCCACGATCAATTTGCCGATGGTTTCTACAGAAATCTGATTTCCATTGGCAGTTCCTATATTAGCTAAAACCGAGGGAGGTAAGGTTTCCAGTAAAATCCGGGAAGAGTTTCTGATTACCTGATATTCTTCGATTAAGGAATTCAGACTTCTGTCGTTGGCAAATGACCGGCTGGCATAAAGCACTTCGTCGAAACCGGGCAGTTCATTTTTTTCGCCCCGTGCAATGGCCAGGATCCGGTACTGGAAAACCCTTTCGGTGTCGGAAAGATGCAGAAGCAGTTCTTTAAGCGTCCACTTTCCTTCGGCATAGGCAAAATGCGATTGTTCTTCCGAAAGCTTTGAATAGATCCCGACGGTTTTTTCGCCGGAATTTTTTAATTCTTCCAGCCAGTTTCCGGATGGGATAAGGTCCAGGTAACGCCGGATGTATTTTTGAAAATCAGTCATCGTTTATTTATTAAATAATATAGCAATGTATCAATGCAACAGTTTACTAATATTAATCTGTTACATTGCCGCATTGCTATATTGTTACATTGTTAAATTGCTGCATTGTTACATTAATCACGCAAATGCCTTTTCCAGATCGGCGATCAGGTCTTCCGCATCTTCGATCCCTACGCTTAAACGAACCAGATCATCGGTGATGCCGAGTTCCGCGCGTTTCTCTGCGGGAATGGAAGCGTGGGTCATCAAAGCCGGATGATTGGCCAGCGATTCCACACCACCTAAAGATTCTGCCAGGGTAAATACTTTTACTTTTTCCAGGAACTTAATCGCGTCTTCCTTTTTACCGGATTTGAAGGTGAAAGAAACCATTCCCCCGAAATCCTTCATTTGGGCCTTTGCCAGTTCGTACTGTGGATGAGATTCCAGTCCGGGATAGATTACCTGATTCACCGCCGGATGGGACTCAAGATATCTGGCCACGGCCATCCCGTTTTCAGAATGCCGCTGCACCCTTAAGGCCAGGGTTTTAATTCCTCTCAGCACCAGATAAGAATCGTGAGGGCCTAAAATTCCGCCGCTCGCAAACTGGATAAAGTGGAGTTTTTCCCCCAGTTCAGCATCTTTGGCCACCAGAGCTCCTGCGATCACATCCGAGTGCCCTCCTAAATATTTCGTTGCAGAGTGCATTACGATATCGGCTCCCAGATCGATCGGCCTCTGAAGGTAAGGCGTTGCAAACGTATTGTCTACAGCTACCAGTATATCTTTTCCTTTGGCCATTTCTACGACGGCCTTAATGTCTACCAGCTTCATCAGCGGGTTGGTCGGGGTTTCCACCCAGATGAGTTTCGTCTGATCCGTGATGACGTCAGCAATTTTTGAAACATCATCGAAATTGACGAAGGTAAACTTCAGTTGGTATTTTTCAAAAAGCCGCGTAAACATCCGGTACGTGCCGCCGTATAAATCGTCTACCGCAACCACCTCATCACCGGGGTTCAGTAATTTCAGGACACAGTCGATGGCTGCAAGGCCGGATCCGAAAGCCAGTCCTCTCGCTCCGTTTTCAATGCTCGCCAAAGAATCCTCCAAAGCCTGTCTTGTCGGGTTGGCCGCTCTCGAATATTCATATCCGGAATGAACGCCCGGGCTTTTCTGTGCGAAGGTAGAGGTTAAAAAAACAGGAACGTTCACCGAACCCGTCGCCGATTCGTGGTGCTGACCACCGTGTATTACTTTTGTATTGAAATTCATTACTTTATAATTTATCAATGTATCAGTATAACAGTCTAACAATCATTATTACATTGTTATACGGTTACATTTTTATATTGTTACATTAATTTACATTTTTATCGCAGATTTCACTGCAAACTCTTCCGCTATTTCTTCCAGCCACTGGGCTACGTCTTCTTCCCCGGTTGCTCTCTGATACGTGTTTCCTAAAGATACCAGAATCTGGTGGATAAACATTTTCATCTGGTCCACCGGCATTTCTTTCGTCCAAAGGTCGATTCTCAGGGCCTCCATCGTTTTTTCGTCCCAAACGGAAATCATGGTTGCCTTGGTATCTTCTTTTTCTATTCCGCCATCCTGTGCATTCCAGGTAATGTTTTCCGGAATGTGGTTTTCATCCAGTTCTACATCTATCGTAATCTGAGTTTTTCTCATAACGTCTATTTATTTCTAATTTGATGCAAAGTTAATACTTCTTCAGCTTATCCAAAATTTCTACAAAATTATCTTCATCCGGAAACGGCGTATTCAGGTTGAAGATCTTCCCCTCCGGATCAATGATAATAAATCTCGGAATCGACCGGATTTTATAAATATTCATCAGTTTCTCTGCGTCAGGCAGCCAGAACTGGGGAATGGCAGACGGTTTGGTCTTCAGGTAATTTTTCCATTTCGACTGGTTTTCGTCGATGCTTACCGAGATAAACTGAAGATTCTGATAATATCTATACTGATTATTTCTTGCTTCGAAAACCGGCCGGATCTGCTTGCAGGGTGCACACCAGGTCGCCCAGAGATCGATAATCACATATTTTCCGCGGAACTTCGATAGGTTTACCTTTTTCCCGTTGTCATTTAAGAAAGCCAAATCCGGAAATACGGCGCCTTTTTGAGATACATTGATCTGTTCCAGCTTGGAATACAACATTTTCCGGTAATCAATATTTTTCACATGATTAATCTCTCCAGTGAATAATTTATTTCTTGCCAGGCTGTCGGTTTGGAGTTCCATGGTTTTAGATAAATGCTTCGACAGCAACCGGTCTTTTTCCAGCCCCTGTGGAAGCCTGTTGATTTTCACGAAAATGATGCTGTCTGCATTGATCGACTGGTCTTTATCCGTTAACAAATGATCCAGCTTAAACTGAAGGTAATTTTCGTGTTTGCTTAAAAGCAACGACGGCTTGCTGATATTGGCATTCAATTCATCCACAAAGGCTTTCGGAGGGGCAAACTTCGGATCTTTCCATGAGGTCATTTTCCGGTAATTGCTGATTTCGTTTAAATAGTTAATAGCCATCAACTGTCTTCTGTAAGTTTTATATTCCTCCGAAAGGGCGTTATTGGACGGATCGGCAAAAGCATTCAGAATTCTTTTTTTCTTTTTCCAGTCGTCCTGAGCCGCTTCGTAGAATTTTTCAGGTTCGTTGTTGTAAGGCTGATCATCCAGCACGTACGTAAAATCCCTTCCGAAAGAATCCTGTTTTTCGCGATAGGTCTGGTCTGCTTTCCGGTTTGATTTGAGGTACGTCACCATTTCGGTATTATTAAATTTTAAATTCAGGTCAAACCAGTCGCCGCTTCCCATCACCAGGATCAGTTTTTTGTTCCCGATTTCAATCTGGTATTCATCCAGCGGAAGCGTTTCTCTGGTCGACCAGGTGAAGGTATTGTTCACGACCGGTACCGCTCCGATTTTTTTATGAAAATCTGAAGTAAATATTTTAACGGAATCCATCTGAAGATCGGTCTCCAGTCTCCCTTTCACCGAAATGCCCGTTCCGCTGCTCCGGTATGGCTTCGGCTGCTGGATAAAATAAAGCAGTCCCGCACCGGCTGTAAATAATGCAAAGGAAATAACGGTTTGCTTTTTAGTTTTACCGAAAGCATTTTTAAAGCCTTTTCTGCTATACCACAGGTAGCCGGTCCACAGGAAAATTACCATCCAGAAAACACTCATGTATTCGGAATGGGAGATGAAAGTATTCAGGTTTTTAATTTCAGGGGCATTCCAGAAGGTGTATAAGGAACCGTAAGGATTGAAAAAGAACGACTGTTTCTGGATAAGTGCTGCCATATCGGAAGCAATTCCCAGGGAACCGATCAGGAAAGACCAGATAAATCCCTGGAATGCCACGGAAACACAAAGCTGAAGGGCTGCAATTCCTAAAATGGTCATGCAGATCCTGAGGTAGGTCTTCATGGTCCAGATTACATCAAAATCCAATTGTTTAACCGCATTGGGATGGATAAGATCATCTGCTGCCGCCATGATGATGCTGAAGATAAAATAAGAGGTAATACATATAATCCCCAACACAACCACGATGATGTATTTTGAGAGATAAAGCTGCCAACGGCTTACCGGCTGTGTTTCCATCAGCTGCCATCCGTTGTTCTTATGGTCGGTCTGCGCAATCCTGTTGGCGGCAATAATAATCAGCAGCGGCAGTATGAAAAATACGAAATATTTTAGCTGTTCCCCTCCGATCGCCTCTTCAAAAACAGAAAACTTCAATGTTCCTTCAGGAACGGTCTCCGGTACAAAAAATGAAGGCACATAAATGAGCAGAGGAAGCAGGCCTCCCAAAACAAAAGCCATATACACGAGCCCTAATCCTTTAATCTTCAGCCATTCCGTACCGACTGTCTTTACTAGTTTTTTCATTGATTTTTAGTTTTTAGTGATTTCCATGAACCATTCTTCCAATCCGGCACTGTTTTTAATCTCGAAAATCCCGGCGTCTTTCAGCACCAGTTTTTTTACAAGAGCGGTAACCTCATCCCTGGATGCGGCCGTAATTTCAAGAGCGGTTTCATCCAGCAGTTTCGGGGAGTAGCTTTCCGGGACTTCGCTGATAAACACCGCGGCATCATTCAATCCGATCCGGATGCGGTTGTAGCGGTAACTCTCGTTCAGATCCGCAACGCTCCCGGCAAAACGGATTTCACCATTGGAGATAATTGCGAGGTGGGTAATCATTTTTTCGATTTCCTGAAGCAGGTGGCTCGAGATAAAAATGGTAACCCCTTCTTCTTTATTCAGCCTGATGAGCAGCTCGCGGATTTCCAGCATGCCGTTCGGGTCGAGGCCGTTGACCGGTTCATCCAGGATCAGCAGTTCGGGCTTTCCCAAAAGGGCCATCGCAATAGACAGCCGCTGTTTCATCCCCAGTGAATACCGTTTCATTTTCATGTTCCGGCTTTCCCAGAGCCCGACCAGATGCAGGACCCTTTCACATTCAGACACCGGCAGGTCTTTCAGCCTGGAGATAACCAGAAGGTTGTCCCATCCCGAAAGATGATCGTAAAAAGCAGCCGTATCAATCAGGCTTCCTATCTTATGAAAGCCATTGGGATAAAGGACGTCCAGTTTTTCGTCGAAGATGCGGATGGCGTTCTGCTCATCGGGAATACTTCCGATCAGCATTTTCATGGTGGTGGATTTGCCGGCTCCGTTGGCGCCCAGAAATCCGAAAATACTTCCTTTGGGAACCGAAAGACAGATATCTTTTAAAACCGGTTTGTTTTTGGAAAATTCAAAACTGAGGTTCTGAATATGAATGCTGTTTTCCATAGGTTATTATTTAACACCCCAAATATATAACATAAATAGTAATATGCAATACAAAGTAGTGAAATTAAAATAAAACCTCACAAAAAAACCTCCAGGTTCTGCTGAAGGTTTTATATACTTTACCGATAAAGTGAATATGATCCCATTTAATTTCACTCCTGCCGGTGATCTAAAAGTTATTGAATCTGGATTAAATAGAATGAAGCGTTGACATAATCATAAGTGATTTCATTTGATATTCATTCTCATTAATACTTGATATGTAAAAGACGACTTCCGGCATCCGGCTTCACTCTTCCACACCATTAAAAGATTTCTATTTCAAGTTCACATAATATATCGCTATTTCAATTTCGGCTTATATCCGGCTTGGTTGAAGATTACCGTGGCATCCATTTTCAGGAAATCCTGCAGTTTGGTCTCCGGCTTTTCGTTCAGGTAAGCTTTGCAGATCTGCCATCCCGTGAAAATCCCGATCTGCGGCGAAGATTCATTATCGATTTCTGTATAGAACTTGGAGAACGGCCCCGGCGCGATGAAACGGTCTTCCAGGCGGTGATCGTCTCCGAAAATAAGGTTATTCTCTACAAAATAGTTCCAGATATTGGCTTCGTTCGCCTCTGCCCATTCATACTGCTTTTGGGTATAATTCATTTTCAGGTACTCCGGGTAGGTCGGCAGAAAGGCATCCTTAAGAACCATGATTTTACCGTTGAGGATCATCATATCGATAAATTTCTGATGGTCCGGCGATTCTTTTACAAAACCTTCGGCGAAGATCTGCGCCACTTTCGGAACAATGTTGTTCGGGTTCATGGATTTCTGGAAATACATTTCCAACCCTTTATAATTGGGATTTCCATCTCCCATAAAACCTGTAACGTCGATAAACAGAAGGTTTTCTTTAGCATTATAAAAGATAGGATCCTGAACCATCTGCAAGGCGGAGGAGAATAAAAAGACTTTCGGGCTTTTAAAGGAAGGGAAATAGTATTTAATATGCGAAAACAGATCTTCAAGATCCGCCTGCAGCTTTTTCTGATCTATTTTGGCAATAGCTTCCCTGTAAATCTTAATCTCTCCCGCATCTGTCCGTCTTTTGGCAAAATCGGCATCGCTGACGGTTCCCTGGAACCACGGGTATTTCGCTTTGAACTGTTCCGAAGAGACACCGGTGTTGTAAAGTTCTTTGGAGATATCGGCAATCTCTACTTTTCCGGCAGGTGCTGTAATTTCTACGTTCCATTGGTTCCGGGATTCTTTTTTACAGGAATTCAGGGCTAAAATGGATGCCGCAGAAAGGGCAATAATTCTGAAAATCTTCATACTTTTACATGAAATTAAAGTGTACAAAAATAGTAATTTAAACATAAATGATGACAAAAAACAAAATAATTACCACACTGACGCTTATTTGCGTCCTGCCCTTTTTCAAAGCACAGCAGCTTTCTTTTAAGGATAAAAATTTTGAAAAAGCCGTTCTTGAAAATTATGACCTCAACAAAGACGGAGCAATAAGCCCTTTCGAGGCCGACGGGGTGGAAAACTTATTCCTGGCGAATAAAGGCATTGCTTCCGCAGAAGACCTTTCTTATTTTAAGAATGCTAAAATGGTGATTCTCGATGAGAACAATATCGCCAAATTTTCATTGAAAAATATGGATAAAATACAGCTGCTTTCCTGCGCCGGCAGCAAGGTTTCGGTTTTTACTGCGGAGAATCTGAAAAACCTGACCTCACTGTATCTGGATAACAATAATCTTGAAAATTTTTCCCTGAAATCAACTCCGAAAATTACGCAATTAACCTTATCTTTAAATAAAATTAAGACGATTGATGTGAGCGCCCTTAAATACCTTAAAAAACTGAACCTGGAACATAACCAGATCCAAAAGCTCGATATATCCTTGAACCCAAATCTGGAATCCCTTAATATCATGAAAAATCCCATTAAGGAAAAAGACATTAAGAAAGGACCGGCAAAGGTTACCATTTTTGGATTGGATAAGCCCTGAAAATATCTGCCGGAAACCCAAAAGTCTGATTTTAAGGAAACCTTAGGAAAAAGAGAACGGATGGAATTTGCCTTTGGTACGAACTTAGCCGTGAAACTTACCGTTAAAACCCGTCAAAATTTTTAATTTTGAACTTCATAATAATTACAGACTAAAAAATATAAACAATGCAGACCCAAAAAATGATCGATCATATCGTAAACTGGCTGAAAGACTATGCCGTACAAGCAAAAGTAAACGGATATGTCATCGGTGTTTCCGGGGGTGTGGATTCCGGCGTGGTGTCCACCCTATGTGCTATGACAGGACTTGAAGTTTTACTGCTGGAAATGCCGATCCGCCAGAAGGAAGACCAGGTAAACCGTGCCCAGGAACATATTGCCGATCTAAAGAAAAAGTTTCCGAACGTTAAGGCCCATACGGTAAACCTCACGCCGGTGTTTGAAAGCTTTGAACAGTCCGTTCATGAATATGCTGAAGGAAATCCAAATCAAAACCTTTCGCTGGCCAACACCAGATCCCGTTTCAGGATGCTGAACTTGTACTATTTCGGACAGCTGCACGGGCTCCTGGTGTGCGGAACCGGAAATAAAGTGGAAGATTTCGGGATCGGTTTCTATACCAAATACGGAGACGGCGGTGTGGATGTATCCCCTATTGCCGATCTTTATAAAACAGAGGTGTACGAACTTGCCAAAGGACTGGATCTCATCGAAAGCATCCGTAATGCCATCCCTACCGATGGGCTTTGGGATGCGGAGCGAACGGATGAAGACCAGATCGGAGCCACCTATCCGGAGCTTGAAAAAATCCAGAAGGAATACGGAACAAAAGGCGCCGAAGATTACGAAGGCCGCGACAAGGAAGTATTCCTGATTTTCGACCGGATGCATAAAGCAGCAAAACATAAAATGGTTCCGATTCCGATCTGCGATGTACCGGAAGAATGGAGAGCGTGAATAATGTAACAATGGAGCAGTTTATCAGTGTAACAATTTATTAATGGATTGATTTATTTATGCAACCATATCTTGATGCAATAATCTAAAATCAAATGATTAATATACATTGGGAAATTGTTATGTCACTGTATCAACAAATTGCTAGAGTAATACATTTTCAAATTGGTAAATTGGTAAATTGTTACATTGTTACATTGTTAGATTGTTACATTAAATTTAAAAATATGAACGGTAAAATAAGATCGCTGTTTTTCATTTGCCTGGGGCTTCTGTTCGGGATGTTTGTGATGTATATTTACAATAATTTCATTGCGGATAAAAAAGAAATGCCACATGGAGCGCCGGTTGTGGAATACGGCAGTTCCGGTGTGACTAATGCTGGTTATTCCAGCCAGGAATCCATTGACCAGCTGACAGAGGACAAAAGGATTGTTCAGTACGTAAAGCAGAATCGCCATTTACCCGATTACTACCTCACGAAAAATGAAGCCAGAAAACAGGGCTGGAATCCTGCAAAAGGCAATCTTTGTGAAGTATTACCGGGGAAAGCCATCGGCGGAGACCGGTTCGGCAACAGGGAAAAAATTCTTCCCGACGGTAAGGAATATTTTGAAGCGGACGTCAATTATCATTGCGGAGGCCGGCAGGCAGACCGGATCGTTTTTACCAAAGACGGTGAAGTCTACCTCAGCAAAAACCATTACAAAAGTTTTGAGAAGCAGTAGTTTCGGAATTTTGCTGTTCTGTTTTTCCTTTATTCTTTCCTGCTCGGAAAAAAAGCGGGAAGCGGTAAAGAATGAAAAAGCAATAACTATTCTCGTTCAGCCTTTTAAAGATATGAAACCGGAAAAGGTAAGACGTATTGCAGAAGAAATCAGGAAAGTGTATCCGTACGTCCGCATCCTGGAACCTGTTGATTTCCCACCGAATGCGTATTACCAACCCCGCAACCGTTACCGGGCAGATTCTTTGATTTCTTTTCTGAGCAGGAATACAAAGAGAGGTTTTGTAACGATCGGCTTAACATCAAAGGACATCAGTGCGACTAAAGGCAAAATAAAAGATTTCGGTCTGATGGGCCTTGGATTCAGGCCCGGAAATGCCTGTATCGCTTCAAGTTTCAGATTAAGCAAAACCAATTCCGGTGAACAGTTTTTTAAAGTGGCCGTTCATGAGCTCGGCCATACGCAGGGTTTAACCCACTGCCCGGTAAAAACGTGTTTCATGCGGAATGCACACGGAAGAAATCCTACCGATGAAGAAACCGGGTTTTGTGAACAGTGCACACAGATTTTAATGAAAAAAAACTGGAAATTCAATTCAATATGAGTACAATATATATCGATTTTACAGAGCTGGGAGATTATGAGGACTTCTATGCCCAATTAAAACAAAAACTTCCGCTTCCGGAATATTTCGGCGACAATTTAGACGCCCTTTCAGATGTAATTACCGGCGGACTGGAAATGCCGCTTCATCTGGAATTTGTAAATATGACCGTGGACCAGCTGGAAATCTTTGAAGATCTTCTCACCACCCTTGAAGATGCGGAAGACGAAACGGAGGATTTTACTTTCACTTATTTCCTTGAACAGTATGAGGACGAAGAAGACGAAGGAACTGAAGAAGATTAAATAATACCTTTTATACAGGCTGTCTGTAAATTTCAGACAGCCTGTACTCTATTAAATTCTTGGATTTTTTAAGCCCACCGCAGTCCTGTTCTGAAAATACGGGTATACTCCTGTTTCCTGATTTTACCGGAACTAAAAAACTTTATTTGACCTGAAATTTCAGTGTTTTGGACAAAAAGCTCAAAAAGTCTCTATATAGGGCATTTTTGGGGCATCTATGTGGTATCTTTCCGTTTTCCGGCGATAGGTTATTTTATTAATTTTAGCTTCTACAATCAACTATTAAAAATAATCTATGATCATCCCAGAAAACCTATTGTTTTCTCATGGAGCTGAACTGCAAAATTACCATTCCGGTGACTGTATCATCGAAGAAGACGGCATCCCCAAATATTATTTTCAGATAAAATCCGGCACTATAAAACTGAGCAGCTTTTTGGAAGACGGCAAAGAATTTATCCACGGGATCCCCTTTGATGGTTATTGTTTTGCGGAGACGTATCTTTTTACGGACAAGAAATATGCGGTAAATGCCATTGCCATTACCGATTGCAAAATCATAAGGCTGGAAAAATTCAGGTTTATCGACCTTGTTATGCAGCAGCCCCAGCTCATCCTCAATTTATATTCTTTTACGGCAGACCGGATGCATTACCGGTATGTAACGTCGGCTCCCTTTTTCTTCAAGGATCCGGTGACGAAACTTCATATTCTGATGACTCACATCAAATCCCATTTCGGTTTTAAAGAGCGGTTTTCTTTTCCGGTTCCTTATACGCGCCAGCAGCTTGCGGCCATTACCGGTATGCGGATTGAAACGGTAATCCGTGCCATAAAGAAAATGGAAAAACAGGAAGTGCTGAAAATCGACAACAGCAAGATTTATATTTGAAATGTGAACAGGCTGAAAGAGGATGCCGGAAGTTTTGCTCATTCATATTTAAGTTTTTATCAAACCTGAATTTGCCATAAAAAATCCTTAACGGCCAAGGCGGTTAAGGATTTTAATTTTAGATATAAATAGGTTACTTTCCAATGGCTTCGCTGATCGGGTTTCCTACATTTCCGCTTGGGAACTGGATTTTCAGTAAAGAAGAAACCGTGGGTGCAATGTCCGTCATAAAGTATGGCTTGCTGGATTCCCCATGCCGGATTCCCCATCCCATAAAGATTAACGGAATGTGTGCATCATAAGAGTTCCATACACTGTGGGTAGTTCCGGTCTTCGAATACGGCGGAAGCATGGAATCATGGGAAATCAGCTGAATATCCCCGCTTCGCTGCCGGTTGATCCCGTTGATGATCCTTTGCTTGATCGGTTCCGGGATAGTGGCTTCCGAAACTTTCGTTACCGCTACGGCATACAGGTCGGACGGGTCGTTTTCGATTTCCTTCACGGTGAAATCCACCACGTCTTCCAGCTTAAGATTGTTATCTTTCAGCAATTTCCTGTCGAAATAGATCTGGTAATTGTCCACGGCATTGATCAGTTTATCAACCCCGAATTTTTCTTTTAATTTCTGATTCACGTTTTTATCCATTCCGTCGCCGAAGAAGCCGGTGGTAATTTTATGTTCCTGCAGAAATCCTACGGAATGCGCTCCGCCATGGTCTGCCGAAAGGAAAACCGTATACTGCCCTTTTCCGACCTTGGAATCCAGGTAACTGAAAAATTTAGCCAGATCCTGATCCAGCCTTAAATAGACATCTTCCACTTCAATGGAATTCGGGCCGAATTTATGGCCGGCGTAATCGGTAGAAGCGAGATTGATCGCCAGCATATCCACGACATCGTCCCCGCCTAATTGCTCCCCTTCAACAGCCGCTTCGGCTAATTTTAAGGTTAAGGTATTTCCGAAAGGCGTATAGCGGATGTTGTCTTTTTTAGCCTGGTAATCGGCGGCCAGGTTGCTGTATGGGAAAACCGGTGTTTTAGCACTTCCCAGAAGCCCTTCCCAGGAGGAATTGTCCGGCGCACTTTCCGTATACTGATCGATCGGAAGCAGGGTATTCCATCCGTTGGCTACGAGCTTTTCCGGCAGGTTCCCGGCATTGAAGGTTTTGACCCACTGCGGAAGGTCGTTCATGTACCAGGTACTCGTGATGAAATTTCCTGTGGAATCGTCGAACCAGAAAGCACCGTTCGGTGTATGGCCGGCAGGCAGGATAGAGGCCCGGTCTTTCAGGGAAACCCCGATGACTTTACCCTGGAAATTGGTAGCCAGCTTCAGTTCATCGGTAATGGTGGTCGACCAAAGGTTTTTCGGAGAATGGCTCCCTATTTTGGCATTGGCGGTTCCTACCGGCTGCACGCTTTCATCGGTGGTACAATACACGTTTTTTCCGGTTTCCTTATCTGTCCAGTCGTTTCCGGCAATCCCGTGAATGGCAGGAACCGAACCGGTATAAATGCAGGTATGCCCTAAAGCCGTCACGGTAGGAACGTAGGGAATATGAACATTATTTAAAGAATATCCGGTATTCAGTAATCTTTTAAAGCCGTCATTGCCGTATTTGTTGTAAAAACGGTACAGGTAATCCCACCGCATCTGGTCCACCACCAGGCCTACCACCAGTTTCGGCCTTTCCAGCCGGGTATTTTTACTCTTCTGTGCATTGATTGTGATCAGGGACAGGCCCATGGCCGCCGCAACCGAAATTTTCCTAAACATCCGCTAAATTTTTATTGGAAACAAATTTACGGGTTTTGAAAGTTTCGGTGTATGAAGTTTTGATTAAATTTGGATAACTTAAGTTTTTCATTAACCACAGAAGCAACAAAAGATCTTCGCAATGAATACTTAAGCTAAATAATTTTACGCTGAGAAGCACACAACAGTTTTAAAAATCCCTGATTTTTTATTACAATTATTTTAAACAGCATCAATAGGCAGCCATGAAAAAATTAATCACAGATGAAGAAATAATGAAGTACCAGGAATTCTTTGAAAACTGTGCTAAAGATTACAGGAATTTGGCAACACATCTGATTCTGGAATTGGTTCGAACAAAGAAAAAAAAGCTGGATGAAGATTTTCCTTTTCTTACATTCAACAGGATGAAAGGAAGCAGAAAGCATCATAAAGGAAAAATGAATGAATGGGAGTATTTTTTTCATGGGTACCATTGTCACTTTTTTAATACAAAGACCAAACTGGAAATTGAGGTTCCTTATATGTTCGGAATGGAATTCGGTGATCTGGATCCTTATTTCTTTTCAGGTTTTATTAAAACAAATCCTGATTATCAACCATTGCCTTTAACCATTAATAATAATTTTGAAGATGGAGAAAAAATTTTAAAAGTGATGCTGGAACTGGGACTTTACGAAAAAATTCATTCCAATCTTGTCGGTCATTGGGGAATTACGGTGAAGAACCGGGATAAAATTGAAGTGAAAATTTTTGATGCCGAACGATATAACCGAAGCAGCAGATCAAAATTTAATATTTTAAAATGGTTTGGATGAGGGAGATTTTAATAAGATTTTATTTAAATTTGAGTAAACACGGCAATCCATGTGTCCAATCCCAAATTTCCCTATTCATGAATATCTTCAGGCCTTTACCCATATTGACCGGTTAAAGGGATTTACGCCTGAGAAAATCAATTATCTGGAAGTGATCCGGGAACGGTTTTCGGAAAATGCCATGATCAGGATTGTGGTCATTTCCGCACTGGTCGTTATACAGATTGCCCTTTATATGATGAAAGGGAATTTTTCAGGTTCAACAAGACCCTAAATACCGAATATGGAAATCAGAAAACTGGAAAAACTGACCGGAAATCCGGCACCGATGTGGGGAATGAACGGCTACCACACCGATAAAATCTATGTTGTTTCCGCCATTGATACGGAAACTGCTTTTGAATTCAGCCTGCGAGAAAAGAATCAGCCGTATACCAAAACCCGGGAAATCCATGCCGGGGATATGGAAGCACTGAATGCCGTTATCGGACAGGGACATTCTTTCGGGGCGTACCATGAAGATGAACTGATCGGCTGGGCCATTTGTGATTACAGGAAATGGAACAACAGCCTGTTTATAAAAAGCTTACTGGTTAGTGAAGCGTTCAGAGAGCAGGCTACCGGCAGACTGCTGATCAAAAATATCAGCCGGGAAGCCCGCGGGCTGCAATGCCGGATCGTGGAAACGGAAACGCAGAATACCAATTATCCCGCCATCCGGTTTTACCGGAAAGCCGGTTTTGCCATTACCGGAATCAATACCAAATTATATAATGACTCTACGGAAACTGCGGTGTTTATGAGTTTTGAACTGATATAAAAAGCCATCCTATGATTTTGACACCTAAGTCACAGAAGATTCAGTTTAAATGATTGAGAATATTCCCGAACCCATCACATAAAAATCGAAGATTTCTAATTATTCTGTTTCTATGTTTTAATAAAAATTTTAACTAAACTGATCAAATATGGAGTTATCCACAACCTCTTAAAAGTTATCCACAAATTCTCCGCTTTTATCCACAATTCCGTTTCCCCATGAAGTAATGGCTTCCAGTACCGGGATAAAAGTTCTTCCGAAATCCGTCAATGTATATTCCACCCGGATCGGCGGCTTTTCACCGAACACCGTCCGTGATACCAAACCGTCTTTTTCAAGCTGTTTAAGTTGCAGGCTCAGCGTCATTTCCGTTACGGAGACCATCTCTTTCCTTAGTTCACTGTATCTTTTTTCGCCGTCTTTCAGATGATAAAGAATAACGGTTTTCCACTTCCCGCCCACCAGGTCCATCACAAGGCTTACCGTGCATGGATACACCTTTCCGTTTATTTTGATATAATTGCCGGTACATTCTTTTTTCATTTTTTTTAACCTATCCAATACGATAGGTATTGCAAATGTAGCCGACTCAAAATAATTTTGCAACTATAAATTTTATAGTTAAAAAAATATGGCATTACTTATCCTCGGGCATCCCGATATTGAAAAATCCCTGGCCAACAGGACCATCGTCGAAGAACTGGAAACCGGCGGACCGGACATTGAAATCAGAAACCTCTCGGCGCTTTATCCGGATTTTCAGATCGATGCGGAAGCCGAACAGGAAGCTTTGTTGAGGCATCAGCATATTATTTTTCAGTACCCCTTGTATTGGTACAATATGCCCGCGATCCTGAAACACTGGTTCGACGTGGTTTTTACCTACCAGTTTGCTTACGGCTCAAAAGGTGATAAGCTCAAAGGCAAGAACTTCATTCCGAGCTTTACCGTCGGGGCTCCGGAACATGAGTACCATACCTTGGGCGAACATCATTTCAGGATCTCTGAGTTCTGCAAAAACCTGGAGCAGACCGCTTACTATACGCAGATGAACTATACAGAGCCTCTTTATTTTCACGGAACCTCCGTTAATGCAGGATATACCGAAGAGGATATAAAAAATAAGGCCAAAGCACAGGGGAAAAGACTGGTGGAATTGTTGAACAGAATCTGATTTCCTAGTCCATAATTTTTGCTTTTCTTTATCAATCCTATTTTTTTTAAATCACTTTAAAGTGTATTAATAAAATAATTTGTATCTTCGTTATCAGCAAATTAAAAAGTATTCTTATGAAAAATCTAAAAAAATTAGTACGCAAGGAATTATCTTTGATCAACGGCGGCGGGCCGCGGTGCCTTGAGCCGAAAAGACTGTGCGAGCCTTGGGAAGAAGGCTGCGGATGTGTTTACATTTAATAGACTTTCAGATATTTTTTCAGAAGAGCGGTTTTACCGCTCTTTTTTTGTGGGAAATTCTAAACTGAACTGTGAACAAATAAACCTGACGGATTTTGAAAACCCGTTAGATTTGTCAGCATTTTTCCATCTGCCTTTTAAAACTGATTAATTATCAGTAAATTGCACTTGAAAAAGTTTAAATGCGATTATGGTTTTCCGTAATAAAAGAGTAAAAGATTTATTAGTTTTGAAAATAAAAATAATCATGAATTTAAAACCAAATTTTTTTGCTTTACCTCTTCTACTTATTCTCTTTAGTTGTAATAATAAGGAAACAGCGGTAACGGCTAAGCAAAGTGACAGTATTAGCTTATTATCGCAAGACAGCAATAGTCAGAACATTACAATTGAATCCTCTCCATCAGAATCTGAATCTATAAAATTTAAGTCTCATAATGAAAGTAATATTGAACGGCTAAAAGTTGAGGCTTATCGAATGAACGGAGGAAATTCAATAAAAAATGTTGAATTAAAAGATGGCAAAGCTACAATTACTTATATTAAAAATTTCAAAGAGTACAAAAAACTAAATCCTCAATCCGGATTAACGGAAAGTGACCTAAAATCCTATTGGTCAACAAGTGATGCTATCAAAAAGATGCTGGTTGGAAGTCCGGTAAGAATCATGAAAAGTCTTGATTTCATTAATGAAGTAAAAATTATTTTACCGTTCGAGAATAGAACCTATCAAATTGACGTTAAAAGATCTGAACTGGTCAAATTTATCGGTCAAAGTATAAATGAAATTAAAAGTGACTGGTCAAAGAGTTTTGCTGATCCCTATATTTACAATAAAGAAGGCCGGGAGGAATTTTTCAAAAAATTCGGAAATTCAAATTAATTTAACGGGAATTCGGCGGTATCCAACTTATATTTAGTTTAACAATAAACCTAAGGCTGTTTGGAAAAACTTTGTCAAAGTTGAAATGATTTCGTTTGACCATCAACACCTTTGATCGTAGTTCTGACAAGAGAAACTTACCGCTTCCGGCATCCCTCTTCCAGCCTTTTAATCCGGTTTCTCATTAGCATACAATAAACAAAAAAACCGCGCCGGAAAGGCGCGGTTTCAGTATTTAAGCTTAGTCAGTGAATTAAAACTTCAAATCCCCGTTTATTTCTCTTACAGCATTGGCTGCTTCGGCAAACTTCAGCTGCTCATCGGCAGTAAGGGTAATATTAACGATTTTTTCAACACCGTCTTTACCGATGATGGCAGGTACTCCAAGGCAGATATCGTTCTGTCCGTATTCGCCTTCCAGCATCAGAGAACAAGGGATCATTTTCTTCTGGTCGCAAGCGATGGCCTGTACCATTACGGAAACGGCGGCTCCCGGTGCGTACCAGGCGGAAGTTCCCAATAGTTTGGTAAGGGTGGCCCCTCCTACTTTGGTTTCTTCGATGACATATTTCTGCTGCTCATCACTCAGGAATTCCGTTACAGGAACGCCGTTTCTTGTGGCTTTGCTCAATAATGGAAGCATTCCGGTGTCGCTGTGGGCAGCGATTACCATTCCGTCTACGTCGGAGATCGGAGCTTCCAGAGCTTCTGCCAACCGGTATTTGAATCTTGCGGAATCCAGGGCACCCCCCATCCCGATGATCTTGTTCTTAGGAAGTCCTGAAGTTTTGTGTACCAGGTAAGCCATGGTATCCATCGGGTTGGAAACCACGATAATAATTACTTCCGGAGAATGCTTTACCAGGTTTTCCGTAACTTCCTTTACGATCCCTGCGTTGATGCCGATCAGTTCTTCTCTCGTCATCCCCGGTTTTCTTGGAATCCCTGAAGTGATAACCGCTACATGAGAACCTGCAGTTTTGCTGTAATCTCCTGTTGTTCCGGTAATTTTCGTATCGAATCCGTTTAGTGACGCCGTCTGCATCAGATCCATGGCCTTTCCTTCCGCAAATCCTTCTTTGATGTCTACCAAAACCACTTCCGAACAGAAGTTTTTCATTGCGATGTATTCTGCACAGCTTGCTCCTACAGCGCCTGCACCTACTACAGTTACTTTCATAATATTTTTATTTATTTAATTTGTTTGTTCGTATCTCTGCTCTCCGTTGAGAACTCCCAAATTTAACAATTCCTGAAAAATTGGGCAATCTTTCAGGAATTTAATTGTATATGATATAAATTAGTTAACGTTTAGCAGAAAGATGTACAGCTTTCTGGCACCGGAAAGCACCTCATCATAGTTTTTTTCAGCCACTTCCGCATCCAGCACTTCTTTGAAATTTTTCCACATCGGTCCCGTATTTTCCTGATAGCATCCGAAAAAATTAAAGGTGACCCCATCAAAACCTTCCGTTTTCGAAAGCTGCTTGGCAATAACATTCCCGCCAAGAGTGGAACCTTCAATGACATATAAAGCACCCAGGGCTTCGTTTGCGCTGGTAAATTCCAGATCATGGGCAGAGGGTGTGCTCTCCAGGGAAAGACTGGCCAGGTCTTTTTCGATCAGCGGTAGCTTTTTCCGGTCTTCCAGCTGCAGTCTATCGGCCAAATCACCGGCAAGACTGCTGAAAATCTGGTCTTCGGAATGAAGCAGCATCAGGTAATTGGTGCCGATGATCTTTTTATAATCTTCAAGCGTAAAAGTCCTGTTGAATATTTTTTTGGAGTTAAAAAGTTTTTCTGCAGCGTCGTGATAGGCTGCCGTATGTTGTTTAAGATATTCAGATACCATAAGAATTTAAAAAGTGCCCGAATTTAAGGCTTTTTAAATGTTAAAATAAAACAAGTGCCGTTTTCGCTGCTTTCATAGCTTACGCTTCCGCCCAACCTGCGCATAATCCGGTGTACGATGGAAAGGCCTATACCGTTTCCTTTGAATTTTTTCGCGTTATCCATCCTGTTGAAAATTTTAAACATTTTATGCTTGTTTTCAGCAGGAATCCCGATCCCGTTGTCTTGAATGCGGTAAACTACCGTATCGCCTTCTTCTTTTCCTTCGATCTCCACTCTCGGCTGTTCCTGCCGGGACGAGTATTTGATGGCATTGTTGATGATGTTTAAAAATACCTGATGAAGCATGGTTTTATCGGCCAGCACATCCGGACATTCTTTTATTATTACCTCACTGGCAGGGCTCCCGAAAGTGATTTTTGCATTTTCAGAAATTTTCCCGATGGTTCCGGACGTCTGCAGGGCTTCCAGCTGAATCTCGCTGTGCTTGGCACGGCTGAGCTCCAGAACGTCATTCATCATTTCTGCCATATTGTCGATTTCCTCGATAATAGAGTTGATTTTATTCCGGCTTTTATCGGATTCGTCGTTCAGGCTTTTCAGAAGCATCTGCGCATTCAGTTTCATGACGGTCAGCGGCGTCCCCAGGTCATGGGAAATGGTATAGGAAAAACTGTCGAGTTCCTCGTTTACCTTTTTCAGCTCGTCATTCAGCCTTTTAATGGTATTGTAATTTTTATGGGAGGTCTCCAGGATGAGATCTTTCATGGCCTGCAATGCCGTGATGTTCCTGGAACTCCATCTTTTTGAATTTCCTTTGATGTTTTCCGTAAAGATGTCGAAAGAAGTTCTTGGAGAAACAATTTTCCGTTCTTCGCCATCCTGAGAAATGGTATCGATTTTTTTCTCCGGATTCCCGGCCCAGTCGATATGTTCGTCAAATTCCTTTTTGAACCAGATGAGAAGGTTGTTTTTTCTCCTTTCAATAAAGTAGATGGCAATTCCGGCGATGCCTTCCTTCAGGCCCAGTTCTTTACCGTGATCCCTCAGGAAGCTCCGGCTCAGGTACATATCATCTTCCGTATTGGCATGGGCCCACCGGATAATGCTCAGTAGGCTGTCATGTCCCGGTACACTTCCTTCCGTAACGATGTCTTCATCGGCAATAATCGCCAGCCCGTCCGCTTCCGGAAGACTTTTGATCTGTGCTTTGTTCTCAATCAGAGAATCGAATAAATTGTTGTGCTTTAAAAATTCCGTCTTCAGGTATCCCATCTTGCGGTTAAGCTCCAGCCGGTAATTCAGTTCGTTTTTCGATTTGAATGAAGAATAGGCGTTGGATGCCAGTGCAGTAAAAATTCCTGCCTGCACGCGGTCTTCCAGATCAATATGTTTCGGCTCTATGTTCTGGCAGGTCACCAGGCCCCAAAGCTGATCGTCGATGATGATTGAAACGCTGAAGCTTGAAGATGCTCCTGAATTCTTTATATACTGCCCATGGATCGGTGACATTCCGCGGGATGCAGAATAGGTGAGATCAATGGTTTCATGCGATTTGCTTAAAAGCGGTACCGTTTCCGCATGTACATTGCTGAAGATCCTTTTTCTTTTCTTAAGATACAGATCCCTTGCCTGTCTCGGAATATCACTCTCGGGATAATGAAGGCCCAGGTAACTTTCCAGGTTTTCGTTGCTTTTTTCGGCAATTACTTTTCCGGATCCGTCCATGGCGAATTTATAGATCATCATCCGGTCGTAATTTACGATTTTGGATAACGTATTCAGAAGCTGGTCCCAGATTTCCTGGTAATCATCGATGATGTAGAAATTATCGTATTTATTGGAAATCCTTTTATTGGGATTGCGAACGACCTTTTCGAATTCCAGAAAAATAATATTCCTGCTTTTATAGACGGAAAAATGATATTCGCTTCCGCCGATAAAAATCTTATCGTAATAGGTTTCGTTTTCTCTCCGGGTAAATTTGTGCAAAGAATTATAAATATCGGATTTTATAATACTTGCAAAGCTTTCGGAAAAGTCCGTAAGCTTCCTGCCGAAAAGCTGATTTAAGTTTTCGACAGAAAAAATATCCTCGATATTCCTGCTGAAAAAAGTAATGGAATGAGACTCTGCATCAATGCCAATCAGATAACCAAAACTTTGTATGTAGCCCGGAATATGGATAGGCTCTTCATGACACTCTACAAAATTCATATAATACTTTGACCAATCAAATATAACTCTTTTTTCTGTGGCACAATGTTTTTTTATCAATAATTAATACCACAATAATTGAAAAAATTTCATTCTACCGGGATATTTTTAGGATATTATTCTTTGCTAATAAGGCTTTTACAGTAATTTATTTCTAAATCCATATATAATAAGAGAATGGAAACAGACCTTTCCCAGCCTTTGCAGTCTCTTCAGGCTCCTCTTTATTCCATGATAGCGACCACTCTTGCCGGGGCTGCCGATCCGCCGACGATCTTCAACGGAAACACACAGACTTTAAATCCGGAAGGTGGAAGTGCAGAAAGATTCGTCAGCTGCTCCATGTGGAGGTATTCTTTATCGATACCTACCCGGTGGCCTTCCCAGAAATACTCGGGATTGTTCAGTTCTTTTGCTTTTTTAGCCATAAACTTCAGCGGCAGATCCCAGCCCCACTGATCGATTCCCATAACTTTTACGCCCTGCCCGATCAGCCATTCGGTAGCTTCGCGGCTCATCCCGGTTCCTTTATCCGGAAATTCCGCAGTTCCCATCAGCCGGTCGCGGCCGGTTTTAATGAGAACGATATTTCCGGGTTCAATGGAAATTCCGTTTCTTTCAAGGTCGCTTTTCAGGTCTTCAACGGTAATGGCCACAAAATCGGGTTTATGCGAACAATCGATCACGATCCCATCGCCATAGCACCACTCCAGCGGAATCTGGTCGATGGTCTTGGCAGGTTTTCCTTCCACGACGGGCCCGTAATGCCAGGGGGCATCGAGATGGGTGGTAGAATGCAGCCCCATACTTTTAATCTTATCATCCGCCCAGCCCGTCCAGTTTTTCGGGAAAAGCTTAGCCGGAAGGCCCAATGCCAGACGGATCAGCCAATGAGACTGCTTATGCGGCTTATGCCTGATTTTTACTTTCATAAACCACGGATCTCCCGCGTTATACTGAATCGGCTTTGAAAGATCGATAATTTTATGCTGCTGCATGGGAAACTAAGTTTTTCCCAAATTTAAACTTCTTTCTCGAAATACAGCATATAATATTTTCCGTTCTCATCTTCTCCCTGCGCAAGCTTCTGCCGGTCGCCGTGGATGTAGATGTGGAAGTTTTTATCGAGCTTGATAATGCTTTTAAAATGCCGCTGCGTTTTCTTTACTGCCGCTTCACTGATGGGGAATTCTTCGGCAATGTTGATCTGCATATCCTGTTCGTAATCGGTTTTAAAATTATTAAAGCTTTCGATTACATGCTCGTCACCCAGCACTTCACTGGCAAATTCGTCAAGCTTGAATTCTTCTTTTTCCTTGAAGAAATTAATGGACTTGTTCAGAAAATCCGCCTGGTCCGCTTTGGAAACTTCAAATTCCTGCGGCAGCTGCTTGGTGATGTAATCTTTGTACACCATCAGGGCTTCCTGAGTATGGAAATATTCGTCGTCCCGCTGCTTTACTTTCAGGAAATCCTCAAACCAGTAGTACATATCGCCGTTTTTGTTGTTATCCACCACGGAAAGTACATAGCCGGTTTCTTTATCGTTATTGTAGATCAGAGCGGCTTTATCAATTTTGGACAGACCGATCCCCTGGTCTTTTTCGATTTCAAAATTGTCTTCGCTGGGAGCGATCTTCAGGAAAGATTCTCTTTTTTCGGTTTTAAAGATACCGATCTTGTCGACCCTTTCCGTACCTTCCCTTTCATCTTCGAAATAAACGATAAACAGTTCACCGCCCTGCACCCTCGGGTTTTCCGCCGCTTCAAAAAGATGCCTGGCTATATTTTCGGATTCCCACATGAATTTAGCCTTGTCATCAAAAATCTCGGATACCGAACTGTATACCGGATTGTTTACCAGATAAGAATCGCTGTAAAAATGAAAAGTCTCTTCCGATTTGAAAGAACCTAAAAAATAATTCTCCAGCAGTTCCGCCATCCCCTCCTCCAGCTGCAGTTCTTCCTGCGAAAGGATCAGAGATTCTCCGTTGATTTTATTTCCTACCCTGTGTACTACGATTTTTGAAAACATGTTCCTCACTATTTTTGGATTGCAAAGATATTAATAATCTCAGACAATCGGATGAATTTCATTCTGATAAAAGACTTCTCATTTTGAGACGCTTTTTCGTCCAAACGGCTATTGATTAAACACACAATAAACTGATATACAAATATATAAATTAATACACCCTACATAGGAACGGAATTTGGCATTATGCTTGTGAACATCTAACCTAAAGATTATGGACTTAAAAACCTTAAACAGAATTGATACGCTGAGAAGGATCAGAAGTAAAGGTCCGGAAACCCCGGAATGGCTGAAGCCTTATCACCTGTTGCTAATCCTCCTTACGACCGCCCTGATAAGTTTAATCCTATTTTTTTAACCCAATCACTATCGATATGAATTACGTACAAGCTACCCAGGAAATTACCGTTGCGATTCCGGAAATCTGCGACGATCTCAAGAATACCAACATCCGGAATTCTTACCACCTCATTGAGTTTTTAACCGGCAAAATAAAAGCAATGATCCGGGAGAACAATACCGGCTGTTTATCCAAATGTCTCCTGATGATGGATGAAATTTACAAAGACGGCGACAGAACGGTAAAAGATGCCATTGAAAATTCTTTTATCTATTCGCTCGACAACTGTACCGCATTCTGTAACAAAGAATACCGCCATCTGATTTTCGGTCACCTTTCCCCCGAACTTCAGCAGGTTTATGCCCGGCAGATTTACAGCCACAGTATTTAATAATATCCAATTGAAATGAGAAATAAAATAAGAAGGGAATCCGACTGGAAAACCTGGGAAAAATCAAACTCCGGGCGACAGATTAAAATCCTGGTTACCCACATTGCGGTAACGGTAGGTGTATTTATTTTTGCAGCATGCCTGTAAAAATTTGAAAATAGAAGAAAAGACTGACTGAAATACCCGGACAGTCTTTTTATTTTAACCTGAACCCGAACTTACTGTTACTAATGGGTTGGATAAGAAAGCAGAAGGCCGGAAGTTTTCCAGTGAAATCATCATCAATCCCCTGTACCCCCTAAAAGTACAGAATAAAAACTTTTAATTAATTTTCTGTTTTAAACTGATTTCTGAAAAACTTTGGTACAATTTTCGCCAACATACAGATACTTTGAAAAATCTTACTTATGACGAATGCCCCTATGCAGACTATTGATCAAAAAACAGCAACTGAGTATTTAAAATTTTTCTATGCACCGCTTCGCAGCGAAATCATCCGGCTATCCGTACAGGATAATTTTGCCGGCATTATCCAGTCTACTATCAATTATCTGAAAAGCCTCCTGCAGGAAGCTAAGGTAAATATTATCGCCCACCATATCATGCTGATGGAAATGATTTACAAGAGCGGCGATTCCTATGTAAAAGACATGATTGAAAATCTTTTCGTAAGATCTTTCGAAAGCTTTAAAAAACGGGCCAAAATTGCCCACTGGAAACTTCTGTACCGGTATATGCCTGTTACTTTTCAGACGATCTACAACGATCAGCAACAGCAGGACAAAATATTCTTCGGAAAATAATATATTTCGAAATTAAAACGGCGAAACCTTTGGTTTCGCCGTTTTAATTAGTTCTTTTTCATAAAAGCATTTTTGACGACTTCCAGTTCGCTGTCGTTCATTTTTGAAGATTTTTTCAGCTTGGCTGCGAAAACATCCACTTCTTCAGCCGTTGAAGGGCATCCCAGGTTTTCCTTTTTATCATTAAAGGAATCGGCCAGAACCTCCCCTTTCGGATTCAGGATCAGCCAGAACGGTAATCCGGCATCTTTCCCTTTATATTTGTTCATCAGGTCTTCACCACCCGGATTCTCAAGCTTTTTCTTATCCCCCATCTCCTGGACGTCTACATATACGGTAACGAATTTTTTATCGAAAACAGGCTTTGTTTCCGGCAGGTTCATATTTTTCTCCATGGTGTGGCACCATTTGCACCATGAGGCATGAAACATGAGCAGTACCTTTTTATTTTTTGACCTGGCTTCGGTAAGTGCCTTTTTAAGCACCAGATCCGCTTTTTCCTGGGCAAAATTCAGCTGAAAAAAAAGCAGCCCCGCTATTAAAAATATCTTTGAAAATTTCATATTGAATAGGTTTGTACGAATTTAATATTTTCCCGGGCATATAAATCAATTTTAATAATACTTTAACGTCACAATCAAAGAATTTTTACTTTTGTAAGGTAATCCCTGACTATGAAGTTCAAAATAGCTTTATTTTTCCTGCTGGTGAGTTGTTTTGGTAATGCACAGAATATTCATCAAATATCCGTTCCGAAAATCTTAAAGAAAGAATTTTTATTTACCGAAGGTTCCTTTTTCAGACAATGCCACGCTTCCACCATCGCTCAGACAGCCGACGGGCAATTGCTGGCGGGGTGGTTCGGCGGCCCTCATGAAGGCAGCCCGGAAGTAGTGATCTGGGGAATCCGCTCAGAAGAAAAGAAATGGACCCGACCTGAAGTGTGGGCAGACGGACGGATCAGCGACTCCCTGCGATATCCGTGCTGGAATCCCGTATTGTTCAGGGCAAAAGATGAAAAAACCGTTTATCTGTATTATAAAGTCGGGCCGAATCCCCGCGAGTGGTGGGGAATGGTAAAGACTTCGCAAGACAACGGAAAAACCTGGAGTCCCGCAAGACGCCTCCCGGAATCTATCCTAGGACCTATTAAAAACAAACCCATCGAACTGCCTGACGGTACTGTCATTTCCCCTTCCAGTACGGAAATTAATGAGAACCGCTGGACGGCACACGTAGAAATCAGCAAAGATCATCAGCAGACCTGGAAATCTTACCCTGTCGATCCTTTATCAAAATTCAATGTGATCCAGCCCAGCATTCTTATGCATAAAGACGGCAGGCTACAGGTGCTCTGCAGAAGCAAGGAAGGGGTTGTGGCGACCTCGTGGTCGAAAGATAACGGGATCAACTGGACCGCATTGGCCGCAACAAATCTTGCCAACCCCAATTCCGGTACAGATGCCATCAATTGTAAAGATTTTTTCCTCATCGTCTACAATCCCGAACTTCCCGGTAAAGAATGGTGGGAAGGCCGCACCAAACTCCGACTCGCCTATTCCTATAACGGCACCAACTGGAAGGACCTGCTGTCGCTTGAAGACGAGCAGAAAGGAGAATTCAGTTATCCGACCATTTTTAAAGATAAAAAAGGACTTGTTCATATTACCTATACCTATAACCGGGTAAACATCAGACACTGGGTTTTAAAGTTTTAAATGTAACGTGAGCCTGAAACAGAAATCAGGTTAACAGGCGAAAGAAACTTCCGGCATCCAGCTTCCCACTTCCAGCCGGTTAATTCAATTTTTACTTCGAGTTTACGTTAATATATTTTTGCTTTTACAGAATCAATCTTAATTTCAGGATTTATACCATATAAAAGGGGCTGCCTAAAATAGACAGCCCCTTTATGATCATCATTCTGTAAAATGATCTAAGAAAGAATGAAAATTATTTCTTAATGAATTTGAAGGTTTGCGTACCGTTTCCTGTAAATACCTGGATCAGATACATTCCTTGAGGTAATGCCTGAACATCGATACTTCTTTCCCCGGCCTGCAGTTTCTTCTCGGTTACCAATCTTCCGTCAGCTGCAATAATTACGGCTTTGGTAATGGTTTCCGTACCACTGAAATTCAAAATCTCTCTTACAGGATTAGGATAAATCTGCAATTGTGACTTTGGTTTTGTGTTGTCCGCTACCCCAAGCGTACTGTTGATGGCCAGTACGGCAAGATAAGCAGTCGATTCACAGGTTCCCGGTGTCTGCGTCGCATAATAAGTGGTATTGTTTACCAATGCTGTAGTCAGCGGCAGGCTGTTCACATGGTTCTGCGCATCTGAAGCTGATGCATACCATTTGATATTCTGACCTGTTACCACCAACGCACTCAGCGTGCTTCCCGGAGCAAAATTCTGTGATGCCGCTCCGGTAGGAGCTGCTACAGGAGCCGACTGGGTAATGGTAAATGTTCTTGATAAAGTACATCCTTTAGCATCGGTAACTGTAACCGTATATGTTCCGGCAGCTAATCCTGATGCTGTTGCTGCAGTACCTCCTGATGGAGACCATGAATACACATAAGGTGCGGTTCCGCCGGTTACCGTAATGGTTGCGGTTCCCGTAGACCCGCCATTACAAGACACATTGGTTTGTGAAGTTGTCGCACTAAGTGCTGTAGGTTGGGTTACCGTAGCATTTACCGTTGCAGTACATCCGTTCGCATCGGTAATGGTTACCGTGTATGTTCCGGCAGCAAGACCGGTCCGGTCTTCCGTAGTGATTCCACCACCCCAGTTGAAGGTGTATGGTGCCGTTCCACCTGCTGGCGTTAAGTTGATCGATCCGTTGGAAGCGCCGTTACATGCAACATTCGTTACTACCGTCGTTCCGCTCACTGCGCTGGCAGGTTGGGTTACCGTAGCGTTTACCGTTGCGGTACATCCGTTCGCATCGGTAATGATTACCGTGTACGTTCCGGCAGCAAGACCGGTCCGGTCTTCCGTAGTAACACCGCCACCCCAGTTGAAGGTATATGGTGCCGTTCCGCCCGCTGGCGTTAAGTTGATCGATCCGTTGGAAGCGCCGTTACACGCTACATTTGTTACCACTGTAGTTCCGCTCACTGCGCTGGCAGGTTGGGTTACCGTAGCGTTTACCGTTGCGGTACATCCGTTCGCATCGGTAATGGTTACCGTATACGTTCCGGCAGCAAGTCCGGTCCGGTCTTCCGTAGTGATTCCACCACCCCAGTTGAAGGTATATGGTGCTGTTCCGCCTGCTGGTGTCAGGTTGATCGATCCGTTGGAAGCGCCGTTACATGCTACATTTGTTACCACTGTGGTTCCTGAAACTGCGCTGGCAGGTTGGGTTACTGTAGCATTTACCGTTGCGGTACATCCGTTCGCATCGGTAATAATTACCGTGTACGTTCCGGCAGCAAGTCCGGTCCGGTCTTCCGTAGTGATTCCACCACCCCAGTTGAAGGTATATGGTGCTGTTCCGCCTGCTGGTGTCAGGTTGATCGATCCGTTGGAAGCGCCGTTACACGCTACATTCGTTACGACTGTGGTTCCTGAAACTGCGCTGGCAGGTTGGGTTACTGTAGCATTTACCGTTGCGGTACATCCGTTCGCATCGGTAATAATTACCGTGTACGTTCCGGCAGCAAGACCGGTCCGGTCTTCCGTAGTGATTCCACCACCCCAGTTGAAGGTATATGGTGCCGTTCCGCCCGCTGGCGTTAAGTTGATCGATCCGTTGGAAGCGCCGTTACACGCTACATTTGTTACCACTGTAGTTCCGCTCACTGCGCTTGCAGGTTGGGTTACTGTAGCATTTACCGTTGCGGTACATCCGTTGGCATCGGTAATGGTTACCGTATATGTTCCGGCAGCAAGACCGGTCCGGTCTTCCGTAGTGATTCCGCCACCCCAGTTGAAGGTATATGGTGCTGTTCCACCTGCTGGTGTCAGGTTGATCGATCCGTTGGAAGCGCCGTTACACGCTACATTCGTTACGACTGTGGTTCCTGAAACTGCGCTTGCAGGCTGGGTTACCGTAGCGTTTACCGTTGCGGTACATCCGTTCGCATCGGTAATGGTTACCGTATACGTTCCGGCAGCAAGTCCGGTCCGGTCTTCCGTAGTGATTCCGCCACCCCAGTTGAAGGTGTATGGTGCCGTTCCACCTGCTGGCGTTAAGTTGATCGATCCGTTGGAAGCGCCGTTACATGCAACATTGGTTACTACCGTAGTTCCGCTCACTGCGCTTGCAGGCTGGGTTACCGTAGCGTTTACCGTTGCGGTACATCCGTTCGCATCGGTAATGGTTACCGTATACGTTCCGGCAGCAAGTCCGGTCCGGTCTTCCGTAGTGATTCCGCCACCCCAGTTGAAGGTATATGGTGCCGTTCCGCCCGCTGGCGTTAAGTTGATCGATCCGTTGGAAGCGCCGTTACACGCAACATTCGTTACGACTGTGGTTCCTGAAACTGCGCTGGCAGGCTGGGTTACCGTAGCATTTACCGTTGCGGTACATCCGTTGGCATCGGTAATAGTTACCGTATATGTTCCGGCAGCAAGACCGGTCCGGTCTTCCGTAGTGATTCCGCCACCCCAGTTGAAGGTGTATGGTGCTGTTCCGCCTGCTGGCGTTAAGTTGATCGATCCGTTGGAAGCGCCGTTACACGCAACATTCGTTACGACTGTGGTTCCTGAAACTGCGCTGGCAGGCTGGGTTACCGTAGCATTTACCGTTGCGGTACATCCGTTGGCATCGGTAATAATTACCGTGTATGTTCCGGCAGCAAGTCCGGTCCGGTCTTCCGTAGTGATTCCACCACCCCAGTTGAAGGTATATGGTGCCGTTCCGCCCGCTGGCGTTAAGTTGATCGATCCGTTGGAAGCGCCGTTACATGCAACATTCGTTACTACCGTCGTTCCGCTCACTGCAGAAGCCGGTTGGGTTACCGTAGCATTTACCGTTGCGGTACATCCGTTGGCATCGGTAATAGTTACCGTATATGTTCCGGCAGCAAGTCCGGTCCGGTCTTCCGTAGTGATTCCACCACCCCAGTTGAAGGTGTATGGTGCCGTTCCGCCCGCTGGCGTTAAGTTGATCGATCCGTTGGAAGCGCCGTTACATGCTACATTCGTTACTACCGTAGTTCCGCTCACTGCAGAAGCAGGTTGAGTGACTGTGGCATTTACCGTTGCGGTACATCCGTTGGCATCGGTAATGGTTACCGTATACGTTCCGGCAGCAAGTCCGGTCCGGTCTTCCGTAGTGATTCCACCACCCCAGTTGAAGGTATAAGGTGCTGTTCCACCTGCTGGTGTCAGGTTGATCGATCCGTTGGAAGCGCCGTTACACGCTACATTCGTTACGACTGTGGTTCCTGAAACTGCGCTTGCAGGCTGGGTTACCGTAGCGTTTACCGTTGCGGTACATCCGTTGGCATCGGTAATAATTACCGTATACGTTCCGGCAGCAAGACCGGTCCGGTCTTCCGTAGTAACACCGCCACCCCAGTTGAAGGTATATGGTGCCGTTCCGCCTGCTGGCGTTAAGTTGATCGATCCGTTGGAAGCGCCGTTACACGCAACATTCGTTACTACCGTAGTTCCTAAAACTGCAGAAGCCGGTTGGGTTACTGTAGCGTTTACCGTTGCGGTACATCCGTTGGCATCGGTAATGGTTACCGTATATGTTCCGGCAGCAAGTCCGGTCCGGTCTTCCGTGGTGATTCCGCCACCCCAGTTGAAGGTGTATGGTGCCGTTCCGCCTGCTGGCGTTAAGTTGATCGATCCGTTGGAAGCGCCGTTACATGCAACATTGGTTACTACCGTAGTTCCGCTCACTGCGCTTGCAGGTTGGGTTACCGTAGCGTTTACCGTTGCGGTACATCCGTTGGCATCGGTAATAATTACCGTGTACGTTCCGGCAGCAAGTCCGGTCCGGTCTTCCGTAGTGATTCCACCACCCCAGTTGAAGGTATAAGGTGCTGTTCCACCTGCTGGTGTCAGGTTGATCGATCCGTTGGAAGCGCCGTTACACGCTACATTCGTTACGACTGTGGTTCCTGAAACTGCGCTTGCAGGCTGGGTTACCGTAGCGTTTACCGTTGCGGTACATCCGTTCGCATCGGTAATGGTTACCGTATACGTTCCGGCAGCAAGTCCGGTCCGGTCTTCCGTAGTGATTCCACCACCCCAGTTGAAGGTATATGGTGCTGTTCCACCTGCTGGTGTCAGGTTGATCGATCCGTTGGAAGCGCCGTTACACGCTACATTCGTTACGACTGTGGTTCCTGAAACTGCGCTTGCAGGCTGGGTTACCGTAGCGTTTACCGTTGCGGTACATCCGTTGGCATCGGTAATGGTTACCGTATACGTTCCGGCAGCAAGACCGGTCCGGTCTTCCGTGGTGATTCCGCCACCCCAGTTGAAGGTGTATGGTGCCGTTCCGCCCGCTGGCGTTAAGTTGATCGATCCGTTGGAAGCGCCGTTACACGCTACATTTGTTACCACTGTAGTTCCGCTCACTGCGCTTGCAGGTTGGGTTACCGTAGAATTAACTGTTTTGGTACATCCGTTGGCATCGGTAATGATTACCGTATACGTTCCGGCGGCTAAACCGGTCCGGTCTTCTGTAGTAATTCCGCCACCCCAGTTATAGGTATATGGAGGTACCCCGCCGGAAACTGTTAAATCAATGGATCCGTTGGAAGCCCCGTTACACGCAATATTTGTTATTACCGTAGAAGATACAATAGCACTTGGCTGAGTGACTGTAAAAGTCCTTGTTGTCTGACAGCCTAAATTATCTGTTACGGTTACTGTATACGATCCTGCTGACAAACCGGTAGCAGTAGCAGATGTACCTCCCACGGGAGACCATGAATAAGTGTAAGGCGCAACACCTCCAGAAGGTACAACAGTAGCAGTACCGTTAGATCCTCCGTTACAGGCAACAGTTGTTACACTTCCTGTAGTGCTGATGCTTGTTACCGTGAGTGTTCCTGCATTCGAAGTTGCAGAACCCGAACCACTTGCCACAGCACGATACTGGTATCCGTTCATGGCTGCAGTTGCGCCGGTAATGGTCAATGTATTGGTTGTCACTCCTGAATAAGGAGCGGTATTGGTTAAAGCGATAAATCCGCTTCCGGAATTCTGATACCATTGGTAGGAAGTTGCTCCGGAAGCACCAACTGTAAAAGTTGTGTTTCCTCCTGCACAGATCGTCCGGTTGGCAGGATTAGCCGTAATGACCGGAGTGCTGGCAAGAAAAGTACATCCGGAATACTGCGATCCCGCTGCAGTACTCAGTATCCAGCTGCTCATGGTCATAACTGCTGTTCTGATATTGGCCGCCGATGAAGCAGGGACCCCGGTGCAGTCAAACTTTCCCGATTTTGCCAGTGTATTACCGGTAACCGGCCCAGTATAGAATGCATTGGTCCCTCCTGTAAGTCCCGGTGGCATTAAAGAAGCATTAGGACTCCCAACCGCATCAGAGTTCCATGCCGCTGTTGAAGATCCTGTTGTATAGAAATAATTGATTCCGGCGATACAAGTCACACCGGCGCCTGTAACACTTCCGCTTCCTCCCTGGAAAGCAATGACCTGATCCCCTACAGAGGATAATGACAAGCCGTTGGAAGATGATCCTTCGGTAAGTGCTACGGTACCATTGGCGGTAGACACATTGGATGAAGGATTATAGGTAAAAGACGATAAGCCAGAAATGTAAACCTCCGTACCGGCCGGCAATGCGGTACCGCTGGTCCAGGTAACCGTAGATTCTGTAGCCGATGCGACCTGCCATGTGTTACTTCCCTGGTAGCCCCGGTCGGTAAAGCTTATTTGTGTTGAACTCGAAATAGGAGTAAGCAAAACAAATGAAAAAACATCTACCGAAGTAGAATTGGAATCATAGGAGGTAAAAGCAATCCCTCCGGGGGAGAGAGTGGTCTGTGCCTGCGCATATCCCAGCATCAACGCTCCCGTCATGACGACTGCACGGGCGAGCGTTTTGATTTTAGAATAAAAATTTTTCATTATTAATATATTTAAGTTATAAATTCATGAATTGTTCGCCTTTTCTAAGCCCGAAAACGGATAATTTATGTCCGCTCATGAAGCCTTCTTCCGTATAAACGATATCTAATTTCAGATTTGAATGGTGATTGCATTTCACAATCAATCCGTTTTCCTTATCCAGAGACAATATGGTTCCGGGAGGTACCGCAGCATGATCTGCGTTGTGAATAACAGCAGCTTCTACAACCCGGATATTCCAGCCGTTCCATTGTGTATAGGCTCCTTTATTCCAAGGATTGCAGGCTCTGGCCAATGCCTCTATGGTTTCGGCATCCTGTCTTTCCCAGGAAATGCATACATCGGAAGCACCAGGCTTCGGATAATACCGGGACTGATCTTCATCCTGTTTTGTTCCCTGGAAATTATTTTGTAAAAGATTAAAAAGTTCATTCAGAAGACTAGCCCCCAACCATGACAAACGGGTACACAGTGTACCATGGGTCATGTCGGCAGTAACAGAAATGGTTTTTTTAAGAACAACAGCCCCTTTATCAATATACCGATCGATAAGATGAACGGTAATTCCCGATTGTGCGGAGCGGCTCCTGATGGTTTCAAAGACCGGATCCGCACCCCGCATTTCAGGTAAAAGCCCATAATGGAAATTGTAAAAAATCCCCGGATACAACGTGAGGATTTCAGATGAAATTTTCCAGGGAAAAGTCATGGTAAAAACAGCACCGGCACCGGCGAGCTCTATCATTTCTTTTATCTGCCCGGTAGATTTTTCCCTGTCCATAATGAAAAGGGGTATCCCGGAATGGGCGGAAAGCATGGAACAGAAGTCAATAACTTCCGCATTATTGCCAGGCACTCCAAAAGCACAAAGCCGGCCTGCTGCCTGTAAAGCCTGCAAAGCCGGAAATGCCATCCGGTTGTTACATAAGACTGCTATTTTATATGGCTTTTTCATGATTCCAGGCAGGCATAAGCATTAAACCAGGTATTGGTCTCTATTGTTCTTATATATTCGATATTCTTTTGTAAACCTTCGCGTTCCGCGCCGGTGACGGAAGCTTCGTGAATATCCTTCAGCAGACAGTTTCCTGTATGGCCATCCTCTGAAACGGTTGCATAATACACTTCTGCCTCAGAAAATCCATTTTCAGGATTCAGATATACTTTTCCGCGGGGCGAATCAATAGCCATTCCATCAAACATCATGTTCTCCAGGCCTATGAACCGTGCGGCCTCCCATCCCAGTAAAGAGAAAAGATTGGCCTTCCCGTGCTTCAGCCCATCCATGATCTGCACAAAAGTTTTATTTTCGGGAATCTCCAGATTTTTGGACCAGGCTACTGCCGCAGTCCATTCATATCCCGGATAAGGTATTTTCCCCAGCCATGTCTCATCGGAGGTGAAACCTGTACCGTATACCTTACAATAGCCGGCCATCCCTCTGCTTCCGGCAAAGAAATCTTCAGCCATATCCCCGCAGAAGGTCGTGAGCAATGCGGTCTCCCGTTCTTTCTCCAGAAATTCCGCAAGCGGTTCCAAGGTAAAATCCGAACGTTTCAATGAGGTGATATGATTAAATACGATGGAACCTCCCTTTTCTTCAGCCGCAGCGGCATATATATAAGAAGGGCGGTATCCGGCATCGTAAAAAGAGCAGCTGAATGCAAAATTCCTGAATCCGTCTTCAATGGCTTTCTGTGTTATCACCCGGGTGCATAAACCGCCCTGAAGAGAGATAAACCAGGCATTGGAAAGCTTTTCGCTGAACGCAGGAAAATGATAACCGCTGTCCAGAACAATCAGGGTCTTGCCCGAAGCCTCAAACAGAGGATGTATGAATTCTGCCGAGAGCGGGTTCATATATCCTATGATGATATCGGTTCCGGACAGTAAAAACTGTTCGCAATGGTCATAAATTTCCTCATTTTTTGCAGCAACCCCTATTCCTGCAGAAACAATTTCATGGCATCCTTCCAGACCCATGTTTTTAAGGGATTGTTTAAAACCGTCCATTATATCGAATGAAATAGACGGATAAATAACAGACCGTGGTAAAAGTAAAGCTATTTTCATATGGTTGATAAAGTCTCCGGCAAAACAATTTTGCCGGAGAACAACTGAATAATGGTTAAGATCTTGAAGGGAAAATTCCGATCATGCAGATAATGTAATTGATCCCCAGATAAGGCTGGCGGATATTGATCGGCTGGCTCCCTCCCGACATGCTTAGAGCAAAAGCATTGGATATCGGCTTCATGGTGCTGTCCGCCGGCTGGTCGGAATACAATCCACCTAACGAAGCCAGGGTATTCCCGGCCGGAGACCCTGAATTTCCTTCATCGGAATAGGTTTTTAGAGAGACGGTTTCAGATCCGGCAGTGTGCATATGCATTGGCATGTGCTGCACGTCGCAGGTTACGGTCTCTGCACCTACTGCCATTCCTAATGAGAATACTTTGGTGCCGGCTCCGACACCGGTTCCCATTGCCGTTCTGCCGGCAAAATTAGGCAGCATGAAGGTTGTTTTTCCATCACCTCCATACATGGTTCCCAACAGGGCAAAAAGTGCCTGATTGGTATTGATCTGTAATGTCTGACCCTGACAAAATGCCCAGTACTGAGGAGCAAAATTTCCGGCAAACATTCTTATTTCTGACATGGTTCCTTCCATAGTAATTGTTTTTTTGTTGATAATTTAATGAATTAACCTCTTGGCGGATATAAACCCTCAAGACAAATAATGTAGTTGGTTGCCAGCACAGGCTGTACAATGCTGAACGGCACATTGCCTCCTACGATCGATAAAGATCCCGAGGTGGCCGCCGGTGCAACAGTGGTATCCGGTGCCATGCTGGAATAAGCCCCTGATAATCCGGCCAGCACATTGCCTGCCGGAGATCCCGTATTTCCTTCATCCGAAAAACACGGAAACGTGATCGTTGCTGCGGCGGTATGACTGTGTGCCGGCATTTGCCCAGTAGTCATGGTAACCGTTTCGGTTCCTCCTGCCTGCCCTAAATTGATAGCTGACAAACCAACACCCTGGCCTGTTCCCACAGCGATTCTTCCGCGAAGATCCGGAACGCCGAATGTAGTCTGGCCGTCGCCTCCGTAATAAGTTCCTACAATTGAGTATGCGGCCGTATATTCTTCTATGCCGTAAATCCTCCCGTCGCAGAAAGCCCATCCTCTCGGAGCGAAATTCCCGCCAAATAACCTGATTTCTCCTATATAACCTTCCATAATGATATCTTTAATTGTTATTAATTTTTTAATTTTCAGCGCTTATGATCTCTGAGGGAAATCGCCGTAAAGACAGATGATATAATTCATTCCGAGGGAAGGCTGAACAAAAGTAAGTGCATTGTTCCCCCCTGAAGCACCTATCTGCAAAGCAAACGGGATGGCTTTGGTATTGGAATCGGTACCCTGGGTACTATACATCATGTCCTTGGACGCGAGCACATTATTTGCCGGAGTTCCCGAGTTTCCCTCATCCGAGTAAGCCGGGATTACCACATTTCCTGATACGCTGTGCGTATGTGCCGGAAGGTTGGCCATGGTCAGCGTGACCGAGTTGATCCCCACCTTTGCCCCTTGCTGGTAAAAGGATAGCCCGGGCCCCTGCCCAACCCCTACAGCCGATCTGCCGGCCAGGTTCGGAAGCCCGAAAGTGTTTACACCATCTCCGCCATAAGTGGTTCCTAAAAGTGAGAATAATGCCGTATTTGACCTGATGGCCAACAAGCTACCATCGCAATACTGCCAGTTTCTGGGAGCAAAATTTGCGGCAAAAAGTCGGATTTCTCCAATTGTTCCGTCCATAATTATTGGTTTTAAAATGAAAAATTTATTAAAGCTTAACTTATTCAGTAAAAACATTAAACCTGTTCTCAATGAATAAATTGTAAGGTTTCAGTGGATGATTGTTCAATGCAGGACTCATAGTAAATAAGCCTGTCAGGACTCAATAAGTCACAAAATCGTGAAAGCAGGATTAAAGCGGAAGATGTTTAAGATGACATTCATGATGATTTTAGTTATTTATTCTGTTTTATATATTGTGATTAGCCAGTAAACAGGCGACTTTTTTTTACAAATTTAATTTTATTATTAACATAAAGGCTATTTGTTAAAAAAAATTAATTAATAATTTATTATATTAATTTTTTCTTCATTTTTAACAGGTGATTCATCAGTTTTTTTTCCACGATAAAATTAGGTATTACGGAGCTGCCGGAACTAAGTATTTTTACTGAATCTGCAAGATTTTTTCCTGATGTAAATGTTTACTTATTTTTTTATTATCTATTTTCCGCCTGTTCATCGATCTGATTTTTAAAAGCAAAATCTTATACCGGGATTCTTTACGATGAATTCAAGGCAAAAAAAAACCGCTTTAAACTTATGTTTAAAGCGGTGTTATTGTATGAGGATTATTTATCCTTATTTCACTTCTTCAAAATCTGCATCCTGAACATCATCAGCCCCTCCTGCATTTCCTGTATTCTGTTGAGCTCCTGCATCGGCACCCGGCTGTTGACCCGCTGCGTACAGTTCTTCAGAAGCAGCCATCCATGCGGCATCCAATGCTTCGGTTTTTGCTTTTACGTCATCCGAATTTTTAGCTTCGAAAGCCGTTTTCAGTTCGCCGTGAGCCGCTTCAATCGCTGCTTTTTTGTCGGCAGACAATTTATCACCGAATTCTTTCAGCTGCTTGTCGGTCTGGAAGATCAGTCCGTCTGCTTTGTTGAAGATTTCCACTTCCTCTTTTCTCTTGTTGTCTGCTGCAGAGTTTTCCTGCGCTTCTTTTTTCATTCTTTCGATTTCTTCGTCGGAAAGACCTGAAGAAGCCTGGATTTTAATGGTCTGCTCTTTACCGGTACCTTTATCTTTAGCGGATACGCTTAGAATACCGTTGGCATCGATGTCGAAAGTTACTTCGATCTGAGGAACCCCTCTTGGTGCCGGTGGAATATCGGTAAGGTCGAATCTTCCGATTTCCTTATTATCGTTAAACATGGGTCTTTCGCCCTGTCCTACTCTGATGCTTACTGCCGGCTGGTTGTCGGAAGCCGTTGAGAATACTTCAGATTTTTTAGTCGGGATCGTCGTGTTCGCTTCAATTAATTTAGTGAAAACAGAACCCATCGTTTCGATTCCTAAAGAAAGCGGGGTAACGTCTAACAGAAGAACGTCTTTTACATCCCCTGTAAGTACCCCTCCCTGGATGGCAGCACCAATGGCCACTACCTCATCCGGGTTAACCCCTTTAGACGGCTTTTTACCGAAGAATTTCTCCACTTCTTCCTGAATGATCGGGATTCTTGTAGAACCTCCTACCAGGATTACTTCATCGATATCGGAGGTAGACAGACCTGCATCCTTCAATGCCTTTGCTACCGGCTCCATCGATCTTCTTACCAGGTCAGCAGATAATTGCTCGAATTTCGCTTTCGTTAACGTTTTCACCAAGTGCTTAGGACCTGTAGCCGTAGCCGTGATGTACGGAAGGTTGATTTCCGTCTGCGGAGAAGAAGAAAGCTCGATTTTTGCTTTTTCAGCCGCTTCCTTCAATCTCTGTAATGCGATGGCATCAGATTTTAGATCCACCCCTTCTTCGGACTTGAATTCGTCAGCCATCCAGTTGATGATCACGTCATCGAAGTCATCTCCTCCCAAGTGGGTATCCCCGTTGGTAGATAATACTTCAAATACCCCGTCACCCAAATCAAGGATAGAAATATCGAAAGTACCTCCTCCAAGGTCATACACTGCAATCTTTTGGTCTTTATGGCTTTTATCCAGTCCGTAAGCCAAAGCCGCGGCAGTTGGTTCGTTGATGATTCTTTCCACTTTAAGACCTGCGATTTCACCGGCTTCTTTAGTAGCCTGTCTCTGCGCATCGTTAAAATAAGCAGGAACCGTAATTACCGCTCTGGTTACTTCCTGGCCCAGATAATCTTCAGCAGTTTTCTTCATTTTCTGAAGGGTCATCGCGGAGATTTCCTGTGGTGTATATTCTCTGTCGTCGATTTTTACTTTTACCGTATCGTTCGGTCCGGATACCACTTTGTACGGTACTCTGGTGATTTCGGAAGCGTCATCCTTAAAGTGGGTTCCGATAAATCTTTTGATGGAATAAACCGTTTTGGTAGGGTTCGTTACCGCCTGTCTTTTGGCAGGATCCCCTACTTTTCTTTCCCCGTCTTCCGTAAAGGCCACGATGGACGGCGTTGTTCTTTTACCTTCTGCGTTAGGAATTACAACAGGGTCTTTCCCCTCCATTACAGCAACACAAGAGTTGGTTGTTCCTAAGTCGATTCCAATTATTTTACTCATAATATTTTTTATTTTTTCTAATTTTAGTTTTAAAATACACTCAGTATTTCTCAATATTTATACCATTCAAAATTTTGTGACAAATTGACATTCCCACCCTATAAAATTCATTCTCCAATCTTTTTTTCAGGGATCAGATATTTCGGAAACAGGTACTCCAATCACTTCAAACCTGTTTTAGCCGGACCATGCAGTTTTGTCACTTGCAATTTTTTCCGGAACACTTTTTATTAATTCTGTCACTTTATTTCTTTCTGAACTGTGCAGATTTTCTTTTTTGGTAAAAATATAGCTGGTGCATTAGGGTTGCAATGATTTTTTTTAATAACTTTAAAAAATCGCAGTGATATCGTGCTTACCCATTACGGTCAGAATTAATTAAAGCTTAATGTAAAAAGGTTTTCAACGATACCACGAATCTGTATTTTTGATAAATTATAAACTAGAGAATGTCACTACATTTCAATCCGAGAGATATTACCTGGCTGGCCTTTAACGAAAGGGTATTGCAGGAAGCGATGGACGAAAAAGTCCCTTTACATTTAAGAATCCGCTTTTTAGGAATTTTTTCCAATAATCTGGACGAATTTTTCCGGGTACGGGTTGCCGGATTAAAACGGGCCATGGATTTTAAGGAAAAAGTAATTGCCGAATCTTTCTATCAGCCGCCCTCCAAGATCCTTCAGAAGATCAACGAAATTGTGATGAGCCAGCAGCTGAATTTCGACCGGACCTGGAAAAAAATCCAGGCCGAAATGGCGGAACAGCACATCTTTATTAAAAATTCTAAAAATTTATCGGCACGGCAAAAGGAATTCGTACGGAGATATTTCGATGAAGTGGTGGAATCCAATGTGATCCCGATCCTTCTCCATGAGAATACCCCGATGCCGTACATGCGGGATAAAAGCCTCTATCTCGGGGTGTCCATGAGCAAAAAAGACTGGAAATATTCCAGCAATTATGCCATTATCGAGATCCCGTCCCGTTTCGTGGGAAGGTTTGTCCTGCTTCCTACCGAAGATCCTGAAGAGAAAAACGTCATGCTCCTGGAGGACGTCATTACGTTCAATCTTCCCCATATTTTCTCTTATTTCGGGTATGATGAATTTCAGGCCAATGCTTTTAAAGTGACGAAAGATGCCGAGCTTGATCTGGATAATGACATCCGGACCAACTTTGCCGAAAAGATTGAAAAAGGCCTGAAGAACCGGAGGAAAGGAAAACCTACCCGTTTTGTCTTCGACAAGGATATGGATAAAGCATTGCTTGAAATGCTGATCCGCAAATTGAATTTAACAAAAAAAGACAGCATCATCCCGGGCGGAAAGATTCATAATTTCAAACATTTCATGGATTTCCCGGATGTGTTTGAAAAATATGAGCGCCCTGTTGAAAGAACTTCTTTTACTCATCCTGATTTTGAACACGGCGAGCGGGTAACGGATGTCATTTTAAATCATGACGTCCTCCTTAGTTTCCCTTATCACAAATACAATCCGGTGATCGATCTCCTGCGGGAAGCGGCCATGGACCCGGATGTAAAATCGATACAGATTACAGCCTACCGTCTGGCAAGCAGCTCGAAGATCATCAATGCCCTGATCTACGCAGCCAGAAACGGCAAGGAAGTCACGGTGATGCTGGAACTTCAGGCCAGGTTTGACGAAGAATCCAATCTGGAATGGAAGGAAATGCTGGAACCGGAAGGCATTACGGTACTGATCGGCCTCCCGGGGAAAAAGGTACACGCCAAATTGTGCATCATCAAGAAAAGGGCTCACAATAAGACCATCCAATACGGTTTCGTGAGTACCGGAAATTTTAATGAAAAAACGGCAAGGATCTACGGCGATCATCTGCTGATGACTTCGGACCGGGGCATCATGGCAGACATCAATAAGGTATTCAATGTACTCAAAAGACCGAAAGAGGATTATCTGCCCGTCCTGAAAACATGTAAAAACCTTCTGGTCTGTCCGCAGTTCATGCGCGAGAAGATCGTTCATCATATCGATAAGGAAATAGAAGAAGCCAGAGCCGGAAGACGTGCTGAAATGATCATCAAAGCGAATTCGGTAAGTGACCGGGCCCTGATTGAAAAGCTGTACGAAGCGGCGAATGCCGGCGTTATCATCAGTATGATCGTAAGAGGGATCTATTGTGTAGTAAACCAGAAAGACTTCAAGGAAAAAATAAAAGGCATCAGCATCGTAGACGAATACCTGGAGCATGCCCGGGTGATGTATTTTTATAACAAAGGCGCCGGAGACCTGTATATTTCGTCTGCCGACTGGATGACCAGGAACCTGGATTACCGGATTGAAGCGGCGGCTAAGATCACCGATAAGAACCTGAAAAAAGAATTGAAGGATATTCTCGACATCCAGTTGAAAGATAACGTAAAAGCCCGTATTTTAGATAAAAAATTAAGCAACGAGTACATCCACAATCAGCAGGAGGAATGCCGTTCTCAGCTTGAAACCTATCGATATTTAAAAGCCAAAACGAACAAAAAATGAAGATTGCAGCCATAGATATAGGAAGTAATGCAGCGCGACTGTTAATCAATGAAGTTAAAATCAACAATAAAAAGCCCGAATTCATCAAGCTGAACCTGCTGAGAATTCCTTTACGGTTGGGAATGGATGTTTTCACACTCGGAAAAATCGGGGACGAAAGGGAAAAAATGGTCATCGATTCCATGAAAATTTTCAGCGACCTGATGAAAATCTATAAAGTGGAACATTACCGGGCCTGTGCCACCAGTGCCATGCGGGATGCAGCCAACGGCCAGGAGATCATTGATGAAGTGCAAAGGACTTCCGGAATCCATATTGAGATCATTTCAGGAGATGAAGAAGCCGGACTGGTCTTCGAAAACCATGTCGCAGAAGGTCTTGACAATGAATTCGCTTATCTGTATATCGACGTGGGCGGCGGTTCCACCGAGCTTACCTTCTATGAAAACGGAAAGATGATCTATGAAAAATCCTTTAACATCGGCACCATCCGTCTTCTGAACAACCTGGTGACGCCTGATAACTGGAAGGACATGAAGGAAGAGATCCGGAAAAATATCAACAGCAAAAAGCCAATCGTGGCCATCGGCTCAGGCGGAAACATCAATAAAGTGTTCTCCATGAGCAAAACCAAAGACGGTAAGCCGATGTCCATTACCCATCTTCGGAAAGTCTATAAAGAACTCGACGAACTTTCGGTTGATGAGCGGATGACCCTATACAACCTCCGCGAAGACCGCGCCGATGTATTGGTGCACGCGCTGAAGGTTTTCAACAACGTGATGTCCTGGTCAGAAATCAACCGGATCTTTGTTCCGAAGATCTCTGTGGCGGACGGGCTGATCCATAATATTTACAGCAGGCTTCAGGATAAGAAGTAGTTTTAAAGAATACATTTCAAACCGGCCGATTGAGTTCGTCCGGTTTTCTTTTGGTGAATAGTGAATAGTGAATTTATGGAATATTGAACGGTGAATGTATGTTCTGCTGCCGGTTAGTCTTTTTTATTATCTATTTCCGTATTTTATCCATCTGTAATGGGATTCCGATGGCAGAAGCATCACGAATTAGGAACGATCCACCTCAGTTGTAATCAGCAACTTCTCGATACGGTTTTTTTAAATCTATTCAAACTGATGTCAGTAATAGTTTTTTTTCTAAGTTTTTCATTGACTACGTTTTTCTTAATAGTTAAAAGTATTATAATGATCTAAAAAAATCTGCGTTATCTGCTAAATCTGCGTGAGCCTGAAAAGTAAGCTTTGAGAATGCATCTACCTTTTAATACAAAAAATAAAATTCAGTATTCCTTCCGCACAGATCCAAAACCCAAATCTTTCCGGCTAATTCTAATACGATGTTGAAATCTCTTACGAGATGAACAGACAGATTGCAGAAATTATCTGCTGAGAATAAATTCACTCATTAACAATTCACAATTGGCTATTCATCATCCCCTATCTCACAAATCTGTATAATTTTTGATACCACATAAAGTAAAAGTATCTCTTCAAACGTCAGAACTATTAATAATAAACGAAATGAACCCAATTAAAATAATTCTTACAGGATCTACGGGCATGGTCGGAGAAGGCGTTTTGATGGAATGTCTCGACAATCCGAATGTTTCCGAAATCCTGAGTATCAGCCGCAGGCCTTCCGGAAAAAAGCACGCCAAGCTGAAGGAATATCTCATCTCCGACTTTCTGAAAATAGACCTGAATGATGAAAACCTAAAAGGATACGACGCCGTTTTTTTCTGTGCAGGAATCAGCAGCGTAGGAATGAGTGAGGAAGAATATACGAAAATTACATACCGGATGACGCTGCATTTCGCTGAGGCGGTACGGAAACAGAATCCGGAATCGGTCTTCAACTATGTTTCGGGAGTCTATACGGATAAGACCGAAAGCGGAAAAATGATGTGGGCCCGGGTAAAAGGCAGAACGGAAAATACACTCAGAAAGCTTGGATTCAGAGCAGCCTATAATTTCCGTCCCGGATTTATGAAGCCGCTGGAAGGCCAGGAACATGTGAAATGGTTTTTTAAACCATTTATTTGGATTTTTCCTGCTATATTCCCTTCAAAATCATTAACTTTACGGGAATTGGGTATCGCGATGATCAATGCGGTACTGAAAGGATACCCGACCTCAACATTAGAAATCAAGGACATTAAAAACTTAGCGCTATGAAAGGAATGTTAAAACGAATTTTTTTAGTTGCGTTTATTTTATTGGTCCTGACTGCCATTTCAGGATTTTTCTACATGCAGAAGCATCCATTGGAAGGAAATAATAAATTAACGGGAAAAAATTTACACTTTTCAGGTCAGGTCTCCAAATAAAATAAAATTTTACCGGAAATGCACATCGTTGTCTCTGATCACGATCTGCCTCTTCAATGGACAAGTCTCCTTATTTTAATCCTAATCCTGTTTTCTATTATCTTTTTATTAATCATTTATTAAAATTTGCTTAAAAGGTTTGCAAAACAGAAGCTTCATTTTTGCATAAATTTAAAGTAAGTAAAAAATGATTAACAACTACTTGTTAAAAAGTTCCGTCGCAGCCGCATTTCTCATTCAGGGAGCGGTTTTCGGACAGGCTTCCCTTATCCATTACTGGAATTTCAACAACAATTCCTCTTCAGCAGCCATTACCACGCCCACTTCCACCGCGACAGGCGGATCGATGACTGCCGTTGCCAGTGGAACCACAGACATTGATTTTGCCGGCGGAACCGGGCAGAACTTCAGCGTTCAGAATTTAAATGCCAGAAACGGGGATGCTCCCGGAACCCATCTGAGATACAACAACCCGATCAACGGCAGCCTGCAGTTCAGTTTACCGACGACAGGTTATACAAACGTCGTGGTAAAATTTACCACCCGGAGATCAGGATCGGGAGCAGGCACCCAGACCTGGAAATATTCCACCGACGGGACTACCTTTGTTACCTATCAGACCGTTTCTCCGCTAGATGCAGACCCGCAACTGGTGACCTTCGATTTTTCAGGCATTTCAGGCGTATCCAACAATCCGAATTTCAAGCTGAAGGTTGAATTCGCGGCAGGCAGCGGCGGAACCGTAGGGAATAACCGTTTCGATAACTTTACGGTAGATGCCACACCGGCCAATACAGCAGACACCACGCCTCCGACCGTAACCTATCTTCCTTCAAATAACACCAATAATGCTTCCACGACGGTAAATCCTACCATCACTTTTAATGAAAACGTACGGTTAACGGACAACTCGGCCATCAACGATTCTAATGCACAAATGCTTGTGGATTTCCGCCTGGGAAATGCTGCAGGGTCCCAGATTCCTTTCACCACTACTTTTGCCAACAATAAAATCACGGTAATTCCTACGTCCGGAATGGTTCCGAACCAGACCTATTACCTGGCTCTGAAGCCGAATATGGTGGAAGACACCAGCGATAATGCGGTAACGGCAACAACGTCAACCGTTTTTACAACCGCAGGAACTTCCGTCTCACTGGATAAAAATTTTATTAAAGTCAATGAAAACGCAGGAACCCTGGCATTCAAAATAAACATAGCCAATCCTTCCAATGCCACGGTAAACCTGGTGGTAAAACCGGCTCCTTTCAGCACGGCAGACAGCTCAGACTTTACTTTAGCCAGCCAGACCATTGCCTTGACGCCTTCCACGACCAGCTATACGGTAAACATCCCGATCATTGACGATACTTTGGAAGAACAGCAGGCGGAATATTTCGTCGTAAGCCTTGAAAACCCAACCGGCGCCACCCTTTCCGGAGACGGCAATGCAACGGTATACATTGTGGATAACGATAAGCCGGCACCGGTGCCTACCCAGCAGATCAGCCTGAATTACATCGGCAGCTTCGACCCTTCGGGAACCAACACCAGCTCTACGGAAATCGTAGTTCATGATCCGGCAACCCAGCGGTTATTCACCATCAGCTCGGTGACCGATGTTTTCGATATCATCAACTTCAGCAATCCGAACCAGCCGTCCGTGGTAAATACCATCAATATGGCCCCTTACGGCGGAATCACCAGCATTGCCGTAAAGAACGGAATCATCGCCACCGCTTCCCCGAATACCAATCCGCAGCAGAACGGATCGGTAGTTTTCTTTGATATCAACGGAAACTTCCTGAAGCAGGTAACCGTAGGTGCCTTACCGGACATGATCACTTTTTCACCGGACGGATCCAAAGTCATGACGGCAAACGAAGGGGAACCGAATGATGCTTACACGGCAGACCCCGAAGGAACCATCAGCATCATCGATATTTCAGGAGGCATTGCCAACCTTACCCAAAGCAATGTCACCACTCTGAATTTCAACGCTTTCGATTCACAGGTGGCAGCCCTTGCCGCAACCGGCCTGAGAAAAGTAAGAACCAATAATACCCTGTCTCAGGACCTTGAGCCGGAATACATCACCATCAGCGCAGACAGCCAGAAGGCCTGGGTAACCCTGCAGGAAAACAATGCCGTAGCCGAAGTGAATCTGGCTTCCAAGACCATCACCGCGATCTGGGGACTGGGCAAGAAAGACATGAGCATTCCGGGGAACGGGTTCGACGCTTCCGACAACAACGGGGAAATATTAATCGCCAACTGGCCGGTAAAAGCCTATTACACCCCGGATGCCGTACAGAACTATAAAACGGGAAATACCAATTACATTGTCACGGCAAACGAAGGAGATGAAAAAGACCTTTCCGGATTCAGTGAAAGAACTACAGTGGGCGCAAGTACCTACACGCTGGACCCTGCATTATTCCCTCAGGCTTCTGTCTTAAAAGCCTCTTATAACCTGGGAAGATTCAGGGTTTCAAATGCCACCGGAAATACGGACGGCGATGCAGATTTTGAAGAAATGGCAGCTTTGGGAGCCCGCTCCTTTTCTATTTTTAATGCCGATACCCGGCAGATTGTTTACGACAGCGGAGACCGTTTTGAAAGGTATATTGCCGCCAACCACCCTTTGATTTTTAATGCGGATAACGAATCCAATACCGTGAAAAACAGAAGCCGTGCGAAAGGTCCGGAACCGGAAGGTATTGCTTTAGGAAACATCAACGGGCAGACCTATGCTTTCATCACCCTGGAAAGAACGGGAGGCGTAATGGTGTACAACATTACCGATCCGGCCAATCCGACGTTTACCGATTATAAACATTCGAGGATGACATCGGCCTACGGTGGCGACAACGGTCCTGAAGGGATTACGTATATCGCTCCGGCCAACACCATTACCGGAAAAGGATATGTCATCGTAGCCAATGAAATCAGCGGTACGCTTTCGATGTACGAAGTAGCGGGTGCCGGTACTCTGGCTGCCGGTGAAGTAAAAGCCGGAAAGCCGACGTTCAACATTTTCCCGAATCCGGTGACTAAAGGAGATATGCTGTACTTCAACAGGGCACAGGATTATGAGCTGTATGATATGTCCGGAAAGCTGTTGAATAAAGAGAAAAATGCACTGACCATCGATACGTCCAGACTTTCTACCGGCATTTACCTGGTAAAAACATCTGAAGGGCAGGTAAAACGAGTGATTGTCAAATAGAATATATTATTTAGTTGATTGAATAAGTCCCGGTTTTTTCCGGGGCTTTTTTTATTGACTAAATTAAGGTAGATTTGCTTTTTATAAAATCATGAAAGAGCAATTGGAAGAGATCATCCGTCAGGTTTATTTTAAAGAAAAACGGAACCTTTTCACTTTTTTGACCGGGGCCGGAATTTCATCCGACAGCGGCATTCCGACTTATCGTGGAACCGACGGCATCTGGGTAAGAGGAACGAAGTTCCATAAGCCTGAGGAATTCGGAACCCTGAAATATTTCAAACAGCATCCCGAAGAAGTCTGGCAGTATGCTTTATTCAGAAAGAAAATGTTTGAAACAGCCATGCCGAACCAAAGCCATCTTGAACTGGCGGACATTGAAAGGATGCTGAAAGACCGTTTTCACCTCATCACCCAGAATATCGATAACCTTCACCGCCGCGCCGGCAATGAAAAGCTGTACGAAATTCATGGAAACAACCGCGAAATCAAATGTTCCGAAGGCTGCAAAAAGATTATGCCTATGCCTGAAGAGATCAGAGGAAAAGATATTGATGAAAACCTTACGCAGGATGATGCCGCATTGCTTACCTGCCCGGACTGCGGGCACTGGATGCGGCCGAATATCCTGTGGTTTGATGAATGCTACGATGAAAAAACGAATAAAAAATTCAGCTCTTTAAAAGTTGCCAAAAACAGCGGTGTCCTTTTTATTATCGGGACTTCCGGAGCAACCAACCTTCCGCTTGCCATCACCGAAACGGCTCTGAAATACGGAGCTTGTATTGTAGACATCAATATTGAAGATAACCATTTCACGGAACTGATTAAAAACAAAAAGAATAAGCTGATCATCCGGGAAAAATCAACGGAAGTATTAGCCTTGATAAAAGAAATTATTAAAAATTTAACCCGATAAAATGTTCGCCTTTTCATTGGATACCGGAGAAAACCCCGACATTATCACTTATATCGATGATGTAAAAAATCTTGAAAGTAACAAAACGAATCTGGGATATCGCAAAGTAAGATTACTGCACGTCCATCAGAAAGAAAAGCTGACGGATGCACTTGAAAAAGCTGCAGGCGTATACGGGAATCAAGGCTTTATCCATCTGTTGGATAAAAATAATTCGATCATTACCTCAACTTTTATCAGCAATGTAAGAGTTATTAAATCCGTAAAAAGCAATCTGATCCTCACCGGAGAGATATGGTTCAATCCTAAGGGTTTCCATAAAGCAGGAAAGATGTTTATCAACAACGAAATTAGAGAAAAGAACACCTGGAAAAAGCTGAATAACGATGAATTACAGGGCTTGCTTCTTTTTGCGTTATGTACTGCAAAACCTCAGCAGGACAGGGAAAATCCTATCATTAGCATCGACGGTCATCATTTCCATAACCTGGACGGATTTTACTGTACGCTGGGTGAAGAAATAAACGGAACCGGAGGATATTTCGGCAGGCAGTTGTATGCTTTATACGATTGCTTACGGGGAGATTTCGGAGTAAAATCAATCTCAGAAATTACATGGTATCATCACCAACGAAGTAAAAAACTTTTAAAAACAAATTTTAATAAAATCACAGATCTGTTCCGGGAATTTGGCATTTCTAGGATTTTAAAGTAAAGACCCGGTAAATAAAATGCACCGGGTTATTTCAATGCATGTCATCATATATCCTTACCAGATCCACGATGTTCTTCACCTGCAGCTTTTCGAAGATTTTCTTTTTGTAGGTACTGATGGTTGACATTTTCAGGTTCAGACTATTGGAAATTTCGATATTCCCGTTTCCTTCAGCAAGGAGTTTGAAAATCTGGAATTCCCTTTTCGAAAGCCTTTCCACGGAGTGGCTGTCTGCAGATTGCATGACCAGCTTTTTCATCATGTCTACGGTATAATAATAGCCTTCTTCGAAAACCGTATTGATGGCGGTAAGAATCTCCGCTTCCGATGCCATTTTGTTGAGGTAACCCGCCGCACCTTCTTCAACATACTGGATGCCGACATTTTCATCATACGTCGAGAAGATCAGGATTTTAAGCTGCTTCTGCTTCTTTTTAAGCTCTTTAATCATGGCCTTGAAGATACTCTGCGGTATATCAATATCAATAATAAGGAGGTCATAAGCCTTCCGGGAAACTTTTTCCCGGGTTTCGGTATAGGTTTCCGCAAAATCGATCTCACAGGAATATTGAAGTTTGGTTTCGAGTACAAGAGCAGTACCTGTTCTTACAACATAATGACCGTCAGCAATAAGTATGTTTTTCATAGTCTAGTTTTATTCATAAGATATTCTGTAAAAATGGTTTCCTGCCATGTAGAAAACCATTTTTAATTTTATTTACAATTGCATAACAAGTAGCAGACCAAATACCCTATTCTTTATTACATTTTTTTATCTGTTTCAGAAGGATTTGTAGTATTTTTTACAGCGTATCTAATCAAAAACTTTATTTTTTTTGACAAAAAACATGACATGTCAAATATTAAAAATGAAATAAAAAGTATATGGTAAAAGTCTTTTGTATAAAGGGCTGCAAATAATCTTCAACAAAAATAATACATAAAACACTCACCTGGGTGTAGAATTATTACTATGAAAATTTCACAATTTTTTTTCAAATTTGTTAAAAACTGTAAAAAAACAGATGAAAAATCTGCTTTAAGAAAAATGACAGTTAAAATTTACTAGTCCTGAATAAAGCGTGGGTCTCGAAAAATACGGACCTAAACGGTTTTCATCTGCTGACTCAGTTTTTTCTCCTTTATGCGGCTTTAAATTTTTTAATGTAACGTGAACCCGAAGTGGAAACACGGCAAAAAAAATCATTAGGTTTAGTCTGTGAATTTTATAAAGGTTACTTATTTCTGAGGCTGCTCCGTGTTTCTATCCGGATGAATTAAATTCCTGCTTATTCCCAACTTTTTTGTGTGTGATCTCAGAAAAAGTCTGCAGAGGGAAACTCTTTAGGTGCCAAAAAAAAGACAGATCAAAAAGATCTGTCTGAGAATATATTTTGATAGAGGTCTACTCTACGCTTACCACCCTTTCGATTTCGGGGGCGTGCTGCTTGATGGTATTTTCCACCCCCAGCTTCAGGGTTGAAAAATTCAGGGAGCATCCGGAGCAGTTCCCCAAAAGCTTTACGTACACCAGGTTGTCCTTTACATCGATCAGCTCGATATCGCCACCATCTTTGTTCAGGAAAGGCCTGATGCTATCCAGGGCTTCCATCACCCGTGTTACAGTATCTTCGTGTGCTATATTTGTTTCCATATTTTTCAGTTCAATTCGGTTTTCAGAGGGAAGGAAGGCTTATTTTGCTTTCGGCGAGCATCCTGCCATTGTTGTAATTTTTACGGCTTCCGTCGGCGGAAGATTTTTGTTTCTTTCAACCAGGCTTTCTATCATCTTGCGGGCCGTATCCGTATAGATTTCCGCGATTTTAGAATCTTCCTGTAAAGCAGCCGGCCTTCCGACATCGCCTGCTTCACGGATGCTCTGGATCAACGGAATTTCACCCAATACCGGAATCCCCAAATCATCGGCCAGGTACTGTGCGCCCTGCTGCCCGAAGATATAGTATTTGTTGTCCGGCAGTTCTTCCGGGGTAAAATACGCCATGTTTTCAATAAGGCCCAATACCGGAATATTGATGCTTTCCATCTGGAACATCGCGATCCCTTTTCTTACGTCGGCCAAAGCTACATGCTGAGGCGTACTTACAATTACCGCTCCGGTTACCGGTACTTCCTGAATAATGGATAAGTGGATATCTCCCGTTCCCGGAGGAAGGTCGATCAGTAAGAAATCCAGCTCGCCCCATGCCGCATCACGGATCATTTGGTTCAATGCTTTGGAAGCCATCGGGCCTCTCCAGACCACCGCCTGGTTTGCTCCTGAGAAATATCCGATCGAAAGCATTTTCACGCCATAATTTTCAACAGGCTTCATCAGGCTTTTGCCGTTTACTTCTACAGAAATTGGCTTCTCTCCTTCCGTATCAAACATTGTAGGAACGGATGGCCCATAGATATCGGCATCCAGCAGTCCTACTTTAAAACCCATTTTGGCTAAGGTTACCGCCATATTGGCAGAAACCGTAGACTTCCCGACGCCTCCTTTTCCGGAAGCGATGGCGATGATATTCTGAATCCCGGGAATCTGCTTCCCTTTGATCTGACTCTGCTGGATTTCACTCGGTTCCGGAGAGACGATCTTTAACTTCAGATTCACTTCGTCCCCGAACTCACTGGCGAATGCCTGTTTCATGGCGGCCTCCAGTTTTTTCTTTTCGTGCATGGCCGGAGAGTGCGCCGTCATGTCTATATATACTTCAGAGCCCATGATCTGCAGGTTGTTCACCAAATCATCAACTTCTATTTCCTTGAGGAAATCCTGAACCTTTTCTTTCGTCAACATAAACTAAATAAATTGTTTACAAATTTACGTAATTTTTAGCTATTTAGAATAAGTAAAAGGACTGATAGATATTTTCTTTTGTGAAAACGAATTTTATAGTACTTTAGGGGAATTTTAATTTCTACTTATGAAAAGAGTACTCCTCATTCTTTTTGGGATTATTGCCCATAGTCTGTTTTCGCAGAATTATTCGCAGTATGTAAACCCGTTTATCGGGACGGGCGGGCACGGGCACACTTTTCCGGGAGCCATCGTGCCTTTCGGGATGGTACAGCTTTCCCCGGATACAAGAATCGACGGAAGCTGGGACGGCTGCAGCGGCTACCACTATTCCGATTCCGTGATCTACGGATTTTCCCATACCCACCTCAACGGAACGGGCGTTTCGGATTACGGCGATATCATGCTGATGCCGACGATGGGGAAACCGGTACTCACCCCCAAAGAATATGCATCCTCATTTTCACATAAAAACGAAAAGGCTTCGGCAGGATTCTATTCGGTAAAACTGGATAAGCATCATATTGATGTCCGTCTCACCACAACCAAAAGAGTCGGTTACCACGAATACACCTTCAACAATGCCGGAGATGCCAATATCATCCTGGATTTGAACCACAGGGATAAGCTGCTGGAAGGTGAAGTAAAAATCATTGATAACAAAACCATTGAGGTTTTCCGAAGAAGTGAAGCCTGGGCTACCAATCAATATATCTACGCACGGATTGAATTTTCAAAGCCTGTGAAAATTTCAAATAAACTAGTCAACGGAAAGGCGGAAAACAACCTTTTCACAGGAACCAGGCTGGCACTTGCGTTTTCTTCAAAAGTAAAAAAGGGCGAAAAGATTGCTGTAAAGGTATCTGTTTCTCCGACAGGTTATGAAGGGGCCGGAAAAAATATGCTGGCAGAAGGGACATCCAACGATTTTGAAACGGTAAGAAAACAGGCTGTAGCCGATTGGGATAAAGAACTTTCTAAAATCGAGGTAAAATCTTCGGATAAAGATAAACTCACCGTTTTTTACACGGCAATGTATCACGTGTTCACCCAGCCGAACATCAACATGGATGTCGACGGAAAATACCGGGGCCGTGACAATAAGTTTTATATGGCTAAAGATTTCGGTTACTATTCGGTGTTCTCGCTTTGGGATACCTTCCGGGGCGCACATCCTTTAATGACACTGATCGACCGGAAAAGGACGGCCGATTTTATCAACACCTTTATCAAGCAATATGAACAGGGCGGAAAGCTGCCGGTATGGGAACTCGCTTCCAACGAAACGGAATGTATGATCGGTTACCATTCGGTTTCCGTCATCGCCGATGCCATGGCCAAAGGCATTACCGGATTTGATTACGAAAAGGCTTTTGAAGCTTCCAAACATTCGGCCATGCTGGATATTTTTGGTTTGAATGCCTACAAACAGAACAATTTCATCAGTATTGATGACGAGCACGAGAGCGTTTCCAAAACCGTGGAATATGCCTATGACGACTGGTGCATTGCCCAGATGGCTAAAATTTTAGAAAAAAAAGAAGATTACCGGTATTTCATGAAGCGTTCCCAGAACTGGAAAAACCTCTACAACCCGAAAAACGGATTTATGCAGCCGAGAAAAAACGGGAACTGGTACGAACCTTTTGAGCCGAGAGAGGTGAATAACAATTATACGGAAGGAAATTCATGGCATTACTCCTATTCCGTTCAGCAGGATATTCCGGGACTGATCGCCGCCCATGGCGGAAAGGAAAAATTCGAGCAGTTCATCGATGCTATTTTCGCCGCACCGGACAAGACCACCGGCCGCGAGCAGGTGGACATCACCGGACTGATCGGCCAGTACGCGCAGGGAAATGAGCCGAGCCACCATATCGCCTATTTATACAACTATGTCGGAAAACCGGAAAAAACGGATGCCAAAATAAAATTCATCCTGGATAACTATTATAAAAATGCACCGGACGGACTGATCGGAAATGAAGACTGCGGCCAGATGAGTGCCTGGTATATTCTAAGCGCCATGGGAATTTATGCCGTAACGCCCGGATTGCCCGAATGGCAGACGACGAAGCCTTATTTTGATGAAATTAAAATTCACCTTGAAGACGGAACCACCAGAACCATCACGAAAAATACGGGAAGAGAGGAACTGAAAAAATTAGGGTTTGAAAACGCAAAATCTTTCAGGGATTTCAAATACGACGAACTGACGGCTTCTCCGGTGATTGCTGCCGCAAGAATTTTCGACCTGAACACCAAAGTGGAGATCACCGCACTGAACCCGGATGATAAAATCTACTACATGACGCTGGATGAAGGCGATGCCAACGTAAGAAAAACATTTACCGCTTACAAAGGTCCGTTTACCCTTATGAAAACAACCCAGGTTTCGGCTTATGCTGAAAGAAACGGCGAGAAAAGTTCCGTAGTGACCGCCCGCTTCAACCGGAGACCGAACAACTGGGACATCACCGTAAATTCCACCCCTACCCCACAGTATACCGCCAGCGGAAAACTTTCTATAATTGACGGAATCAATGGGGACGCCAACTGGAGAAAAGGCGAATGGCTCGGCTATCAGGGCCAGACTTTTGAAGCAGTGATCGATATGAAATCGCCTCAGCAGATTTCCCACCTTTCCTCCACTTACCTGCAGGACAGCCGGGCCTGGATCTTAATGCCGAAAAAAGTGGAATATTATGTTTCCAACAACGGAAAAGATTTCATTCTGCTGAAAACCATAGACAATACGCTCGATCCGAAGGACGAAACCCCACAGGTGAAAGATTTCTCTGCTGATTTGTTACCGACGCAGGCACGCTATGTAAAAGTAAAAGCATATCATTTCGGCAAGCTTCCGGAATGGCATCAGGGAGCAGGCGGCGATGCGTATATTTTTATTGATGAAATTTCTGTGAAATAAGTTGATTCTCCAATACAAAGTAAAACCCTCCGGAATTACCGGAGGGTTTTGTTTTGTCAGGCTTTGGTGATTTCATCCCTCCAGGGCTTTATCCGGTCTAATATTAACGTGAACTTGAAGAAAAATCCGGATTAATAGGTTGGAAGATGGATGCGGGAAGTTTCTCTTGCCAGAAAGACGATCAAACGAATTCATTTCAACTTTGTCAAAGTTTTTCAAATAGCTTTAATTTTTTAAACTAATAAAACAACTAAATACAAGTGAAATATGGTTGAATTCACGGTATATTAATTTCCAAATCCCATTCTCTCCGACCAGTTTAATCCATCCGGTAATTCCCTGTCGGAAAATTCGATATGGATCACCCTTCTTCTTTTTCCGTTGGTGGTGCGGTTGGAACCATGCAAAAGCAGAGGTTTCATGATCATGATACCACCGCTTTCGACGTGGCATATTTCTTCGGTCTCGATGGACCAGTCGATGGTTTCCGGCCGGTAAATTCCTTTGGCGTGGGATCGGGGAACCACTTTCAGGGCTCCGTTGTTTTCATCGGTGTCATCAAGATGAATCCGGACCGTGTATATATTTTTCAGGATATTCAAAGGCGGCTGAACGGCAAACTGATTCTGCTTGGTTGTCCAGGGCCCGAAGCCTTCCATCTGCATTTTCCGATCTACCGAAATCGTCAGGTCCTGATGATAGGCCACATACCAGTTTGAGGTTTCGGGCTTGTCGAAATAGATGCTTTTCACCACAAAATACCGGTCCCCGAAAATTTCGCTGATGACGGTTTTCATCTTTTCATTAAAGATCAGATCCTGCACGCCTGGAATTTCCTTTAAAAACTGCCGGATAGCAAACAGGTCTTCCGATTTCCTGAAAGTCGCTTTGGAAGGATCTGTATTTTGGATGGCTTCGCTGATCTTTTCGATCTCTTCATTAGAAAAAACAGCATCCAGTACGGTATAGCCATTTTCCGCAATTGTCTTTTTATGGTATTGTGAATTCAATGGATCTTTATTTACTCAGGCCTGATGTCCCATTATTTTTTGCCATACTGATAATTTCATCAATTTCCGCCTCCGTAAAATTCCCGCTGATCTGAACTTTTCCATCCGGAATCGGATTAATAGCGAGCGGTGCAGAAATTAATTTTCCATTCAGCACAATGGCAATAGGCTTGGCAATATTTTTCTTGGTTAATTTTTTAAATTTCTTTGCACCGCCTTCGGTCAGGACAATATCAATAACATACAGATCAAGTTCGTTTTTATGCTTTTTTACGGATGAAATTTCTTTCGTTGAAATTCCGGCGTCGGGTGATAACTTCAGATCTTTTAGCCCGGTCTTCTGCGAATCATAATCAATAACCTCATAAAATCCGGTTTCTCTATCAGTAAATACCGGTTTCTCTTTAGCCTGGGCCCATAGATTCACTGACATTAAAAGAAGGGCTATTTTAAACAATGCTTTCATATAGAGATTTATAAGTTCCCGCCGTGGTTTTCCAGCTGGCCTTCCCATTTGGAAACGGCTGAAGTTGCCAGGGCATTCCCCAACACATTCGTCATGCTTCTTCCCATATCACAGAAATGGTCGATCGGCAGAATCAGGGCAATTCCTTCCGGCGGAATTCCGAACATGGAACAGGTAGCCACGATAATCACCAGGGAAGCCCTCGGCACCCCGGCAATTCCTTTGGACGTCAGCATCAACACGAGGAGCATAGTAATCTGCTGTCCGAGGGTCATTTCGATCCCGTAGATCTGGGCAATGAAAATCGAAGCAAAAGTCATGTACATCATGCTTCCGTCAAGATTAAAAGAATACCCCAGCGGCAAAATGAAGGACACCACCCGGTTGTTGCATCCGAATCTTTCCAGCTCTTCCACCAGTTTCGGGAAAACCGCTTCGGAACTTGTCGTGGAAAATGCAATCAGTAAAGGTTCTTTGATTCTTCTCAGCAGTTCAAAAAGACGGTTGCCTAGAATCATGTAGCCAACCAGCAGCAGAACAAGCCAGAGAATGCCTAAGGCAAAGAAGAAGTCCCTCAGATAGATCGCGTAGACTTTAAATATCTCAAACCCGTTGGTGGCCACCACTGCGGCAATGGCTCCCAAAACACCCAGCGGTGCAAACCACATGATGTAGCCTACCATCTTCAGGATCCCGTGCGCTACGATATCAAATAATTTGATGACCGGCTGAGAATATTCTTCCCCCATATTGGCCAGGGCAATCCCGAACATAATGGAAAATACCACAATCTGCAGGACTTCATTGGTGGCAAAGGCTTCAAAGAGACTTTTCGGGATGATATGCTTGACGAAATCTTCCATAGAAAACCCTTTGCTGGTCTTCAGAAGCTCTTCGGCAGAAGCGGCATCCTGGATCGGCAGCTTGGTTACATGCCCGGGCTCCAGCCAGTTGACGAGCATCAGGCCGATAAAAAGGGAAACCAGGGAAGCGGAGATAAACCACAGCATGGCTTTGGTCCCTACCCGGCCGATCATCTTGATGTCGCTCATTTTGGCGATCCCGACCACCAGTGTGGTAAAAACCAACGGGGCAATAATCATCTGAACCAGACGGATAAAAACCGTTCCTAAAAGTTTAATGTTCCTGGAAAAAGGTTCCGCGCTCTCAGGATAGCTCACATGTACCAGTCCGCCGATTCCTACACCCACGATCAGCGCAACAATAATGGCGATAAAGAGTTTATTTTGTCCTTTCATATCAATAGTTCAAGTTTGGCAAATATAATATTTTTACAATTGGAATGAAGCCGATTTACGATCTGATTAATTTTTGCCAAGACCGGCCTTTGGATTACCTGTTCATTCTTTTAAAAAAGACCTGCGGAAATTTTTAAAAAATTCATTTGAATTTTACATTTTGGTATACATTTTACTGTTATCTTTAACTGTATTAACATTAAAAATATACAACTATGAAAAAATCAATCGCTATGGCTGCACTGGCTATCGCCGTATCTTTCGGATCTGTTTCCTGTAAGAAAAAAGTTTCCGATGCCGATCTTCAGACCCAGGCTACGACGGTAGTGGTATCCAATCCGAATGCTTCTGTAGAAGTAAAAGACGGGGTGGCCCATCTGAGCGGAACTTTCGAAACCCAGGAAGCCAAAGACGCTATGATCAAACAGCTGAAAGCCATCAACGGGGTAAAAGAAGTAATGGATATGGCAACTGTAGCTCCTGCCGCAACATCTTCTCCTGCTATTGAAACACAATCTGCCGTTGCGCCTGAGGTACAGCAAAAAGTACAGGATGCCGTAAAAGACATTCCCGGAGTAAAGGTAGAAGTAGTAAACGGAGAGCTTACGCTTACCGGAAACGTTTCTTCTTCTGATGCCAGAAAAGTAAAAGAATCGGTAGATGCTTTGAAAGTAGGAAAAGTAAATTACAACTATACCGTAAAAAAATAATCAGTCATGAGTACATTACAGGATAAATATTCAAACGTAGTTTCTGCGGCCCAGTCTGCAGGAATTTCCAATCTTCAGGTTCAGGAACAGGACGGCATCCTTTACGTTTCCGGCCACGCCTCTAACACGGCGGCCAAAGATGCGGTATGGAATGCCTTAGGCGCCATCGACTCTACTTATTCCGCTTCGGACATCAATATCGACGTACAGGTAGCCGGTCTTTCTGCCGGAACTTCCCTTACCGTAGCCACCGACGAATCCAACCTTAACATCAGACAGGAACCTTCCACGGAAGCTGCTGTCGTAGGAAAAGTGACTAAGGGTTCATCGTTAACCCTGATTGAGCAGACTTCCGACGACTGGTGGAAAGTAAAAACGGATGACGGGCAGGAAGGATACGCTTATTCAAGATATCTGAGAGCCTAATCTAAATCTGATTTCAATACAAGAAAACATCTCTTTTTTAAGAGGTGTTTTTATTTTTTGGGGAAACTTAACAAATACAGGAATTTTTCTTTGAAAATATTAACGCTATTTAACGCTGAGCGCTCTTTGTTTCGGCTATTTTTTCTATAATTTTGCGGCACTGATAATCATACAAACTCATGGGAAAACGCTTACTGCTGCTGGTTTTGTTGCTGAATATGCTGATGCTGAATGCTCAGAAACTAAGCATCAACGGAAAAGTTCTGAACTTTGAAAAGAAACCTGTTGAAAATGCCACTATTTATCTTCTGAAAAAGAAAGACTCCTCCACTATCAATTACACCTCCAGCAACCGAGAAGGAAACTTTTCCCTGAAAACCGATGAAATCTCCGAACCTAGCATTCTGAAGGTAGATGCCGAAAAACTAATTTCCTATTCCAGGAATTTTGAAACCATCAGCCAGTCCGTTGCTTTAGGGGAACTTGAGCTTGAAAGAAATTCGGTAACCGATATCCGGGAAGTTAAGCTGATGGCCTCACCGGTTAAAGTAAAAAAAGACACCATCGAATTCAACGCTTCTTCGATCAAGGTGCGTCCGGACAGTAAAATCGAGGAATTGCTGAAACAGATTCCAGGCGTGCAGATGGATAACGACGGAAAAATTACCATCAACGGAAAAGAAGTCGACCAGATCACCATCAACGGCAAACCTTTTTTTGATAAAAACGGGAAAATCGCTTTGCAAAACCTGCCGGCCGATATCATCAAAAACATCCAGTTTACGACCACCAAAACCAAAGAAGAAGAACTGAGCGGAAAAACCTCGAAATCCAATAACGCCACCATCAATTTCAATATCGACGAAAAGAAAAACAAAGGGCTTATTTCCAGGCTTACCCTTGGCTACGGCTCGGATAAGCGGTATGAAGGCAGTGGCCTGTTGAGCTATTTTAAAAACGACACCAAGATCAGCCTATTGGCCGCTTCCAACAACATCAATTCACAAGGATTTTCAAGTGATGAGGTGTTCGACAGCATGGGACGCGGGAGAAATTCATGGCTGATGCAGGGCGGTTCCGTAGTCACCAGCGGAGGATCTACTTATTATGTATCCGGCGGAAACAATGCCAAAGGCATCCAGAAATCCACCACCATCGGATTCAACTACAGCGATAAATTCGGAAAAGATACTGACCTGGATAATTTAAGCCTGATCCACATCAACAATAACCTGGAGACGAGATCAAAAGTTTCAAGGACAACCCTGCTTCCCGACTACACCTTGAAAACCAATTCCGAAAGCAACGGCGGCAATGATTCCCGACAGTACAATTTTGATGTTTCGGCAAGGGTGCGCCTGGATTCTTTAACGAGTATTTACTTTTCTCCTTCTTTCTCCAGAAATGAGATCCGCAGCTTCAGTACTTCCAATGCCGCTACTTTCCGGGACAACGACCTGCTGAATACAAGCAACAGTAATACAAACACGGATTCCGAAAACAATTCCTTTAATCCCAATATCTATTTCTCGAAAAAATTCCATAAAAAAGGAAGGGAAATGAATGTAAACATGATCAGCAGTATTTCCGAAAACAAAGAAAACCTGCTGAACCGTTCGGAAAACATTTTCTATTCGGGAACCCAGCCGAATGACAACCGGAACCAGCACTCACTGAAGAAAAACCAGAACAACAATTACCGGTTCAGAACCGGCTATACCGAGCCGGTCTCCGATTCTGCCAATATAAGCCTGAGCCTGAGTTACAGTGCAACCGCGATGAACAATATGCGGAATGTAAACGATTTCGACGCCGCTACTCAGCAGTATTCGGACTATAACGAGGTTCTGTCCAACAGTATGAACCAGAAGATTAATGAGATATCCCCGGAATTGTCTTTTGAAATCAATAAAAAGAAAATCAATGCCTGGGGTTCGGTGAAAGCCGACTTTTCAGACATGAAGGTAAGCTCCCGTTTCAGCAATCAGAATTACGGGCTGCAGAAAAATTTTATTCTTCCAAACTATAATATGGGAATGAACTATGAGTTTTCCCAAAATAAAAGAGTAAGCCTTTACAACTTCGCCGATTTCAGCATTCCGACGGCCGAACAGCTTACGCCGTACCTCGACGTCATCAACCCATTCATCGCCTACCGGGGAAATCCGGACCTGAAAAATACATGGACCAATTCGACCTATCTGTATTTCAATAATTTCAACATGGTAAAGAACATCAACTATTTTCTGAATGCCGGATTTACCTATAAAAACAATGACATCATCAATTATTCCTTTTTCGATGAGAGCGGAAGGCAGCTTGTAACGTATGCCAACATCAGCGGTAACAAGCACTTCAACTTCGGGGGAAGCTTCAGCAAAACCTTCAAGTGGAAGGAAAACAAGCTGACGATCAACCCGAAATTCAATTCCATGTATGGGTTAAGCAAAGGGTTTATCAACGGACAGGAATTTAGCAGCAGCTATTACAGCATCAATCCGGGACTGAACCTTACCTATGAGATCAAGGAAAAACTTACGGTAAAACCGTCTTACAGCTTAGGCTATAATTTTTCAAAATACAAAAACTACAGCATCGACGAGGTGAATACCAGCAACCAGGTACTGAAACTGGAGCTTACCAACTATATTTTTAAAAGCCGGCTGATTTTAGGAAACGACCTGGAATACAATACCAACACCAATATTGCTCCGGGCTTCAAAAGGGACTTTTATTTCTGGAACACCAGCGTCGGCTATTCTTTTTTCAACAAACAGCTGACGGCAAAAGTAAAAGTTTATGACGTTCTGAACCAGAACCAGAGTGTAAAAAGGCTGATCTCAAACACTTATTTCGAGGACCGCGACGACCTGATCCTGAAACGCTATGTGATGTTCTCCCTGACCATGAAACTCAACAAATTTGCACGCAACAAAACACAAACCCCATAGATTTAAAATTATTTTAAATTGCCGGCATCCCTTTCAAGGGATGTTTTTTTTATATTTTAGCACGTTTAAAAGATGAACTCATGAAGAAGATCCTCTGGCTGCTGATATTTTCAATTCCATTTTTAATGCTGAACGGACAGAAGTTCAGCATTGACGGGAAAGTAGTGAACTTTGAGAAAAAGCCGCTGGAAAATGCCACCGTTTATCTTTTAAAGCAAAAAGATTCTTCTATCATCAATTATACCTCAACCGGTAAAGAAGGAAAATTTTCATTGAAAACCAATGAGCTTAAAGAATCCGCCCTGCTAAAGGTAGATGCGGATCAGTTCATTTCGTATTCCAGAATTTTCGATAAAATTAACCAATCCGCAGACATCGGCACGATAGAACTGGATAAAAACAAGATCACCGATATTGAGGAAGTGAAAATTACCGTTTCCCCCGTAAAAATTAAGAAAGACACCATTGAATTCAATGCCGCCGCCATAAAAGTGCGTCCCGGCAGCAGTATTGAAGAGCTTCTGAAAAACATCAGCGGTGTGGAGATCGACGGCGACGGAAAAATTACCGCCAACGGAAAGCAGGTAGACCAGATCATGATCAACGGAAAGCCATTCTTTGATAAGGACGGCAAAATTGCCTTAAAAAATATTCCCGCCGATATCATTAAAAACATCCAGTTTACCACCACCAAAACGAAGGAAGAAGAGCTCACCGGAAAAACGCCGAAATCGGAAAATACGACCATCAATTTTACTATAGATGATAAAAAGAACAAAGGCTTTCTATCAAGGCTCACCGCCGGCTACGGATCGGACAAAAGATACGAGGGCAGCGGGTTCCTGAGCTATTTTAAAGACAAAAGGAAAATCAGCCTCGTGCTGTCTTCCAACAACATCAATGCGCGGGGAGATTCCGGCAACGGGGACAGCTCCCGGGCTTCACAGACCGGCAGCGGCGGGCAGGGAATCCGGAAATCCACCACCATCGGCCTGAATTACACAGATCAGCTGAGCAAGGAAGCCGACCTGGACGCTTTGGGACTTACCCGGACGGAAACCGATCTTCAGACCGCGTCGAAAATTTCAAAAACCACCTTCCTGCCGGATTATCAGCTTAAAACCAACTCGGAAAGTCAGGCCGGAAACCATACGGAACAGTACAACTTCAACGCATCCGTTAAAATAAAGCCGGATACACTGAGCACGATCTATTTTTCACCTGTATTTTCCCGGTCGGCAGCAACGAATTTCAGCACTTCAAAGGCGGTAACCTTCAGAGATGAAACGCTGTTGAACGAAAGTACATCTTCGGTGCGTTCGGATTCGGAAAGCCATTCTTTTACCCCGAACATCCAGTATTCGAGAAAATTCAGTAAAAAAGGGCGGTCTTTTTATTCCGGTTTAAATACTTCGATCACCGAAAATAAAAACAGGGGCCTCACCAATTCCCAAACGTTTTTTTACGAGAACGGTGTGGAAGATCCCACGAAAAGGGATCTCAGGAACCAGCTGACGCAAAGCAAATCGCAAAATAATAATTACAGCTTCAATGTAAAATATACGGAACCGGTTTCCGATTCGCTGGATATTAATGTCGGACTGAACTACAATTCGGCCAATACCTTCAATGAAAGGATGGTGAATGATTTTGATCCGGCAACCGGGCAATATTCGGACTACAACCTGCCGTTATCCAACAGCTCGGATCAGAAGAACAGCCAGCTTTCGCCGCAGGTAACGCTTGAGCTGAACAAGCAGAAGTACAATTTTTGGGCTTCGGCCAATGTGGATTTCACCGATCTGAAGTACAGCTCTCTTTTTAACGGCCAGCGGTATGAGCTTCAGAGGAACTTTATCCTTCCCGATTACAATGCCGGGCTGCAGTACAAAATTTCGCAGAATTCAAGACTGAACATCTACAATTCAGCCAGCTTCACCATCCCTGCTGCCGAGCGGCTGATTCCCTACATTGACGAATCGAATCCGTTGGTGACCTATCAGGGAAATCCCGATCTGAAGAACTCCTGGAACAACCGCACGAGCCTTTATTTCAATAATTTTAATGTTCCGAAGAATATTAATTATTACGTTAACCTGTCTTTTACGTACAACAGCAACGATACGACGGCTTTTTCCTACTATGATGATTCCGGGAAACAGTTTGTGACCTACACCAACATCAGCGGGAACAAAAGCGCAAATTTCGGAAGCGGGTTTAGTAAAACCTTTAAGTGGAACGACCAGAAAATAACCATGAGTCCGAAAGCCGGCCTGAGTTACCGCTACAACCGCGGATTCATCAACAGCAGGATGTACACCGGAAATTCGTACGTCTTCAATCCGGGGATCAGCCTGATGTATGATAAAAAGGATAAAATCAATATCAAACCTTCGTACACCGTCAATTATTCCTTTTCAAACTATAAAAATTACAGTGTGGAAAGCATCAGGAATACCTACCAGACCTTTTCGCTGGAGCTTACCAATTATTTTCTCAGCACCAATCTGGTTCTTGAAAATGATTTCGACTACAACACCAGCTCCAATATTGCCCCGGGTTTCAAAAGGGATTTCTACTTCCTGAATTCTGCCATCGGCTATTCCTTCTACAAAAAGCAGCTGACGGCAAAAGTGAAAGTCTATGATGTTTTAAACCAGAACCAAAGTGTCCGGAGAAACATTACCGCTACTTATGTGGAAGACCGGGAAGACCTGATCCTGAGACGATACATTATGTTCTCCCTGACGCTGAAACTGAATAAATTTGCCGGAAAGAAAAAATAATTTAACCCGTCCTGGTGTATTATAGTTGAAATTTTAAATGATCAATAATTAAATAGTACCGATATGAAAAAATATGTTATCCTGTCCGGAATACTGATTGGCCTGTCCTTCACTGAGTTCCAGAAAAATAATTTTAACGGAACCTGGAACGTGGTTGATTCTTATAATAAAGATCAAATCAATTTTCAGAATCCGGCATTGCGTGAGATGGTTAAGAAAAAAATAGCTGAGCAGAAAAGCCGGATTATTTTTTCAGACCAGGAGATTATGATTAAACAAAATGACGTTGTGACCGACAAAAATAAAGTTAAAGATTTGAAAAAAATCACCAGCGACAGCATTGTCTTTAAATTCGACGATCACACCGCTTCATTTAAACTGAAAAATGAGAAAAGTGGAATCATCACAGTTGATAAAACCGCTGTATTTTTAGTTGAAAAATAATAACTTACTGTACCTGTTTAAATTCTAAAGGTCCGTTTCATAATTGATGAAATGAACTTTTCTTGTATTATCCCTCGATCAATCGAATGAACTGTTCCTGTAGATTTGCAAGTGGCCAATCATCCATATTACAAATACCTGCATAACAGGATTTTTATCATTTAAATCTAAACCTCCATTTAACGGAAAGCAATTTATGATTAAATTAGCATCAAATTTTTAGACAATGAAGAGATATTTTTCCATGTGGTTTGCCTTTATGTTTGTTTTGGCGATGGCGCAGAATAAGCAGCCCGATACTTTTGTAAAGGATAATTTCATCAAGAAGGAAATCTACATTCCGATGCGTGACGGGGTGAAACTTTTTACTTCGGTGTATATTCCGAAAGATATTTCCGGTAAAAACAAATATCCGTTCCTGATGCAGAGAACCTGCTACAGCGTAGCGCCGTATGGTGAAAACGAGTACCGGACGAAGCTGGGACCAAACCCTTATCTGATGAATGACAAATACATTTTCGTCTACCAGGATGTCCGCGGAAGGTACATGAGTGAAGGAACATTCACCAATATGACGCCGCAGGTGGACCATAAAACGAAAAAAGACGTGGACGAGAGCACCGATACTTACGATACCATCGACTGGCTGGTGAAAAACATCAAAGATAATAACGGAAAGTTAGGGCAATACGGAACTTCCTATCCCGGGTTCTATACCGCGGTAGGGGTACTGGCTCAGCATCCGGCTTTGGTGGCCTCTTCGCCTCAGGCCCCGATCTCCGATTTCTGGAACGACGATTTCCTGCACAACGGAAAAGTTATGCTGGGCTATTTCAGGACCTTCCCGGTTTTCGGGGTTCAGAAGACCAAGCCTGAAAACAAAGCCTGGTACAATGATTCGATGATCAAAGCAACTTCTGAAGACGGACTGAAATTCTACCGCGATATGGGAACCTTAAAGGAGGGTTATGGGAAATATTACAGGAATAATTTCTTCATGACCGAAATTATGAACCATCCCAATTACGATGAGTTCTGGCAGAAAAGAAGCCTGCTGCCCCACCTGAAGAATGTAAACCATGCCGTCATGACCGTCGGGGGATGGTTTGATGCGGAAGACCTTTCCGGACCGCTGAACATTTACAAGACCATTGAAAAAACAAGTCCGAAAGCCAAAAACACCATTGTCATGGGACCTTTTTCCCACGGCGCCTGGGCGTACGAGCAGGGAAAACATTTCCACAACCAGATTTATTTCGGCGACAGCATTGCGACTTACTACCAGAAAAATCTGGAAACGAAATTCTTTAACCATTATTTAAAAGGAAATACCAGGCAGGATGCCGGCTTGCCGGAAGCCATGATGTATGACACCGGAGCCAGACAGTGGAGGGAATTTACCTCTTATCCTCCGAAAGAAGCGAAAAAAGTAAACTTCTATCTGTCCGGCGGTACCCTGAAAAACTCAGCCGGAACAGGTTTCTCGGAATATTACAGCGACCCCAAAAACCCGGTTTTAAGCTCTGACAATTTAAGAGACTTCAACGGCTTTACCCCGAGAAATTATATGTCGGAAGACCAACGTTTCGCCGAAGGCAGACCCGATGTCCTGACCTTTACCACCGATGTCCTGACGGAAGACCTGACGCTGGCCGGTGAAATTATGGCGAAATTAAACATCGCCTCCTCCTCTACCGATGCCGATTTTGCAATAAAATTAATCGACGTTTACCCCGAAGATTTCAAACCTGCTGAAAAGAAAGACGGCGTGATCTACGGTAACTACCACCAGATGGTACGAAGCGAAATCATGCCGGCAAGATTCAGAAATTCAAGGGAAAAAGCGGAAGCCCTGATCCCGGACCAGAAAACGGCAGTGAACTTCAGGCTGCAGGATGTGGTGCATACCTTCAAAAAAGGGCATAAGATCCAGATCCAGATTTCTTCGACCTGGTTCCCTTTGTTTGCGATTAATCCGCAGAAATTTATGGATAATCCGAATTTTGCAACAAAAGAAGATTACACGAAAGCCTTTATCAAAATATTTGATGACAGTGCAGTTGAAGTGGAAGTTTTAAAATAACAAAATAGAAAAGGTAGCTGAGGTTCTCGAAGCTGCCTTTTTTGTCTCACGCAGATGTTGCAGATGGCGCAGATGATCATGCTTTATTTTGACACATAAGCCACAGGAGAGAATTTCTAATAGCCTGAAAATATTTTTAGAACACATCAGATTAAAAATCAAAGATTTTTAAAAACTTTAGTGCGCTTTCTCCAGTAGCAGTTATTAACTTTGTTCTACGGCCTGAATATCTTTTGTGCCTTTTGTGGTAAAATTCTCCCATTGATAATGCGAGGTTTCTGCTTCGCTTAGCCACCGGACGGTCATTCCAAATACGATAACCTTTAAAAAATCTTTGATTTTTTATCTTATGTGCTCTGGAATAGGCGCAATCTATCAATCTTAAATCTCATGTGTCTCATGTGTCTCATGTGTTAAAAGCTTTTGTACCTTTAGCGGTAAAAATTCTCCTATGGATAATGCGGGGCTTTGGCTTCGCTCAGCCACCGGACGGTCATTCCAAATACGATAACCTTTAAAAAATCTTTGATTTTTTTATCTTATGTGTTCTGAAATAGGCGCAATCTATAATATTAAATCTCATGTGTCTCATGTGTTAAAAGCTTTTGTACCTTTAGCGGTAAAAATTCTCCTATGGATAATGCGGGGCTTCGGCTTCGCTCAGCCACCGGACGGTCATTCCAAATACGATAACCTCTAAAAATCTTTGATTTTTTTATCTTATGTGCTCTGGAATAGGCGCAATCTATCAATCTTAAATCTTATGGGTCTCATGTATTAAAAGCTTTTGTGCCTTTTGTGGTAAAAAACTACTCTACGATCGTCCGGAACGTCAGGTTTACCCTTGGGGATTTCACTTTAGTGGTAGTGGGCAGACCGTGCAGCCAGTGGTCCTGGGTGATTCCTTTCATCACCAGCAGGCTTCCGTCTTCGAGAAAGACCTCTGCTTTTTCTTTTTCCGTTTTATGCTTAAATAAAAATTTCCTCTCGGCACCGAACGTTAAAGAAGCAATGGCCCCATGCTTTTTCAGGTCTTTTTCCGCATCGCTGTGATAGGCCATGCCTTCATTTCCGTCGTGGTACAGGTTCAGCAGGCAGGAATTGTAGGTTTCTCCCGTCACTTCTTCGCACTTCCGTTTCAGTTCCAGCAGTTCGGGTGTCCAGGGTTTTGCGTGTTTGGTCCGTTTGGAATACGTGTATTCAAAAGGCTGATCCCCGAACCAGGCGACTTTTCTTTTCGTGATAATCAGTTTCCCAAAGATAACCGCCTCATCATTTTCCCACGGAATCCGGCTGAATAAATAGTCATAGTAAAAATCCGATTTTTCCCTGGTAAAAATTTTCCCGTAATAATAGACGGTTCCGTCTTTGGGAAGGAGGTTTACCGGATTTTCTGATGGGTCTTCGAATAGACTGAGCATAAAAATTTAAGGTTTGAGGTTTAATATTTTACGTTTTTTTCATCTGAAAAAGATATCTTAAAAATATAATCCATAGGTTCAGATTGTGTTTATTCATGCAAAAATCTGTGCTATTCGTGTTTAAAACCAGAATAAACCCTGGAACTCTCCCACCCGATGATCATCTGTTTTCTTTCGGTTCCCCACATATACCCACCGAGTTTCCCGGAAGACTGGATCACGCGGTGGCAGGGAATCAGGAAAGCCACGGGATTGCTTCCGATGGCAGTTCCCACTGCTCGGGATGCTTTGGCGTGTCCGATCCGGCCGGCCAGCTGACCGTAAGTCGATAATTTACCCATCGGAATCGTGAGCAGGCTCTCCCAGACCTTCAGCTGGAAATCGGTGCCTTTCAGGTGAAGCTTGATCGTCTTCAGTTCACTCCAGTCTTTGCTGAAAATGGACAATGCATCTTTCTGGAACCCGTCCTGCCGTTCAAAAAAAGAAGCACTGGGAAATTTACCCTGTAAATCTCCCAGTGCTTTCATTTGATCGTTCTCAAAAGCCAGATAACAGATTCCTTTTTCGGTGGAAGCTGCAATGACTTTTCCGAAAGGGCTTCCGGAAAAACTGTAATTGATCCGGAGGCTTTTTCCCCCGTTTTTATATTCTGCCGGAGACATCCCTTCGATTTTCACAAACAGGTCATGCAACCGGCTCGTGCTTGAAAGCCCCGTCTCGTAGGCGGTATCAAACAAACTTGCTTTTTCGTCCTTCAGTAAATTTTTGGCGTGCTCAAGACTGATGAACTGCAAAAATTTCTTCGGGCTCGTTCCCGCCCAGTCGGAAAACATCTTCTGAAAATGAGCCGGGCTCAAACTGATTTCTTCCGCAACTTCCTCCAAACCCGGCTGAAGCCTGAAATTGCTACGGATATAGGCTATTGCTTTGGCAATCCTTTCGTAATCGATCTGATTTTGTGTGGACATATTCGTTTATTTTACCTCACAAATTTCCGGAAAATGGGCGGCAGAAAAAATCCGTTTCCTGCGGAATTTAGTTGTTGTTATAAATATGATAGTACGCCAGCATCTTGTAATATAGTTTGGCCGCTAAAAATGCACTTGGCTTGGACATCGGAGAATCCATCAGTTCCACAATATCAAATGCGACCACGTTGCATTTTTCAAATACTTTTCTTAACAGTTCCAGTGTAGGATACCATTGTAAACCGCCCGGCTCCGGCGTTCCCGTAGACGGACAAAGCGAAGGATCAAACGCATCAAGGTCGATGGTGATGTACACGTTTCCTGAAACTTTTTCCAGTACGTCGTTCACCCAGTTTTCATTGTTGGCAATCTCATGGGCAAAGAATACCCTTCCTTCCGGCAGATATTCTGCTTCTTCAGCATCCATGGAACGGATTCCCACCTGCACCAGGTTATGTTTCTGGTTGGCTTCAAAAACCGCACACGCATGGTTGGACGTAGAACCGTGGAATTCCGGACGAAGATCGGTATGGGCATCCAGCTGAAGAACCGTTAAGTTATCAAACTTTTCCCCTACCGCACGGATCGAACCGATGGAAACGGAATGCTCACCCCCGAAAAGCGTGAATAGTTTCCCTTCGTTATCCAGCAATTCTTTTGTTTTCTGATAAACAGCTTCCGTCATCGCTTCCGGCGTCGAATTTTCAGAAATCTCTCCGGCTAAATACACCCCTTCCAGGTAAGGTTCCGTCTGTGTTTCGATGTCGTAAAGCTCCATGTTTTCGGAAGCGTCTAAGAAAAGTTCCGGGCCTTTGTCAGCCCCTTTTCCCCAGGTTGAGGTCCCGTCGTAAGGAACGGTAACCAGCATTACTTTCGAGTTTTCCAATGATGCATTTTCCTCAGGAATTCCTGCGTATGTCTTCATGTTTTATTTAGAATTAAATGATTTCGGCAAAGATACGAAGAAGTTGGGAGATGGGTAATCGGTAATAAGTAATGTTTAATGTTTAATGTTTAATGTTTAATGTTTAATGTTTAATGTTTAATGTTTAATGTTTAATGTTTAATGAAGGTAAACGGAAAAGTAACGAACAAATATTTTTTTAATTTTATTTAAATTAATTTTAACTTTATTAAAATAATTTTTACTTTTGTATAAATATTCTGCAATGAAACTCCCTATTGTATGTCCGAGTTGTGAATCTGCCTTGCAGGTCAGCCAGATGAAATGCAGCCATTGTGAAACGACGGTTAACGGCAACTATGAGCTTCCGCTGTACCTGCAGCTGAGCCGTGAAGAGCAGGAGTTTATCCTGAACTTCTTTCTCTCAAGCGGCAGCATCAAAGAGATGGCGAAACAGGCGGGGCTCTCCTATCCTACCATGCGAAATAAAATGGATGACCTGATCGGAAAAATTGAAAACTTTAAAAACTAACTTATGAACTGGAAACTCCTCTTTAACCCTTTCGGAATCTACAGCGAAAAGCAGCTTCTGGTATCCGGTATCCTGATCACCGTAGCGGGCTCCCTGCTGGGTTCATGGCTGAATGTAACTTTTGACGGCGTCTTGGATGTGCATCAGTACGAAACCGATTTTTTAACGAGCCTGAAAGAAAACGGCATCAACGTAGCCTGTATTTTCATCGTGCTTTTCATCCTGGGTAAAGTGATCAACCGGAAGACCAGAGCGGTGGATATTCTTAATACGTCCATGGTGTCCCGGATCCCGCAGTACCTCAGCGCGGTACTCACTGCCCTGCCCCTGCTGAAGAGCATCGGAGACGAAATCATCAGTCATCAGGGTGATCTTCAGCATCTGAACTTTCAACCGGTAGATCTTCTATTGCTTTTCGCAATCAGCATGATACTGCTGGCCCTTACGGCCTATTACATTGCCCTGCTGGTCAATGGCTTCAGAACCTCCGTGAATGCAAAAAAATGGCAGCACTTTGCAGGTTTTGCCGTTGCGCTGATCATTGCCGAAATTATTTCCAAGCTTTTAATTTCCCTATAACTCATGAAAACAAAAACCGTATTTGTATTTGCAGCCCTTTTGTTCGCCTCTTTTTTCCGGGCTCAAACCATCGAAGGATCCTGGCAAGGCGAACTGGAATTCCAGGGCATGAAGCTTCCCCTTATTTTAAACATTAAAAAGAACGGAAGCCTTTACTCTTCCACCATGGACAGTCCGAAACAGGGGGCCAAAGACATTCCCGTAGATAAAACGGATTTTGTGAACAACGAGCTTTCCTTTGAACAGAAAATGCTGGGCGCCACTTATAAAGGAAAACTGACCACCGGAAAAATCGAAGGAACTTTTTCCCAAAACGGTATGCAGCTGCCGCTGACCTTTACGCCAAATACCGGAAACGGATCGGTACTTAACCGGCCACAGACCCCGAAACCGCCGTTCAGTTATCATACCGAAGATATCACCTTTCAGAACCCGGCAGACAAAAACACATTGGCCGGAACCATCACACAGCCCGAAAATTTTGATAAAAACAAACCTATTCTGATCCTGATCACAGGTTCCGGAAGCCAAAACCGGGATGAGGAACTCTTCGGGCATAAGCCTTTTGCTGTAATCGCCGATGATTTCGCGAAGAAAGGAATGGCCACCTTACGGCTTGATGACCGGGGGATCGGCGGTTCGTCCAGAGGTTCTGGAAACGACACGACCTACAATTTCGCCACGGACATCAATACCGCAGTCGATTATCTGGTTTCCAGAGGATATAAGAACATCGGGCTGCTGGGCCATTCGGAAGGCGGCATGATCGCACCCATGGTGGCCACGATGAACAAAAAGGTAAAATTCCTGGTCCTGATGGCGGCTCCCGGAACACCGATCGATCAGCTGCTGACCCAACAGAATGAACGGGCCGGAAAACTGATGGGGCAAAGCGATGATCAGATCAGTCAAAGCAAACAAGTCAATTCCGGAATTTACCGCTTTATTAAAAACTATTCCGGAAACGATTATGAAAAAGACCTTCAGCAGTTTCTGACTAAGAACTTTGCAGGACAGATGGATGAAACGGCCATTCAGAATATTCGGAAGCAGACATCCACCCCATGGTTCCGGTATTTCATAAAATTCAATCCCGACCAGTACCTTTCCAAAATAAAAATCCCGGTGCTCGCCCTCAACGGAAACCTGGATTTCCAGGTTCCGGCGAAAGAAAACCTCGAAGCGATCGGCCAATCCCTTAAAAGAGCCGGCAATCCCGATTTTAAAACCCAGGAGCTGCCCGGCCTGAACCATCTCTTTCAGGAAGCCAAGACCGGAGCCTTTACCGAATATGCGGAAATCGAGCAGACCATCTCACCTGCCGCACTGGATAACATGAGCGGCTGGATCCTGGAAATGCAAAAGTAATGGGCAAATGGTTTCGGTAATTCTGAAAGGTTTAGTATTTTAGTAAAAAAAATTCAGATATGCCTTTAAAAACTGTGCTGTTCGATATGGATGGCGTGATTGTGGATACGGAACCGCTGCACAGAAAAGCCTATTTCAAAACATTCAACGATCTGGGAATCGATGTTTCCGAAGATTTATACACTTCGTTTACAGGTGCTTCCACAAAAAGAGTCTGTGATACGCTGATTGATACATTTAATCTGAAGCAGACCTTTGAAGAGATTGCGGAAATCAAGAGAAACTATTTTAAAGACTATTTCTACCATGATGAGGATTTTGATCTCATCCCGGGTGTAAAAGAACTGATCCTGCATTATTACGACAACGGGATCAAGCTGGTTCTGGCTTCCTCGGCAACAATGACCACCATCAATATGGTGTTTGAAAAATTTGAGCTGGAAAAATATTTCATGGGTAAAATCAGCGGGGCCGACCTGAAGGAGTCCAAACCGCATCCCGAAGTTTTTCTGCTGGCTGCCGGAATAGCCGGGGAACCGGTGGAAAACTGTATGGTGATCGAAGATTCCACGAACGGCATCCTGGCTGCACACCGGGCCAAGATTTTCTGCGCGGCGTACCGGAGCCCGCATTCCAAAAACCAGGATTATACGCTGGCCGATACGGTGGTTTCCGATTATTCGGATCTGGAGACCGATAAGATTGCGCATTATTTTGCCTAAACCTCATAGGTTTCGGGAACCTATGAGGTTTTGAACTCCATAAAATACAAGAGGCTGTCCAAAATTTGGACAGCCTCTTGTATAAATTTTGAAAACGGACTAAAGTAAGTTCCTATTGATCCCTGAGATCAAAATCTTATTGATATCCCAGGATTTTCAGAATATCTTCCGGTTCCTGCCTTTCGCGGAAAATCTCGTATTGCAGGTCACCGTTTTCATCTTTCTGGATCAGGATGTGTCTCGGCTGAGGCATCAGGCAATGGTGAACCCCGCCGTAACCCCCAATCATTTCCTGATACGCGCCCGTGTGGAAGAACCCGATATACAGAGGCTTGGTATCGCTGAAAACAGGAAGGTAGATGGCATTCGTATGCTGTTCGGAATTGTAATAATCATCCGAATCGCAGGTAAGCCCGCCCAGAAAAACCCTTTCATACGTATCTTCCCAACGGTTCAACGGAAGCATGATGAAGTGCCTTGAAATGGCCCAGGTATCGGGAAGCGTCGTCATGAAAGAAGAATCGATCATGTTCCACTTTTCCCTGTCGTTCTGGCGTTTCTGGGAAATGATTTTGTAAATATTCGCACCGCTCTCCCCTACGGTAAAGCTTCCGAACTCGGTATAGATATTCGGTTCTTCAACGCCTTCTTCTTCACAGAATTTTTTGATCTGGGAAACAATTTCCTCCACCATGTACTGGTAATCGTAATCAAACTGCAGGGATGTCTTGATCGGGAACCCTCCACCGATGTTCAGTGAATTTACTTCCGGAGCAATTTTCTTCAAACGGGCATAGACCCGGAGACACTTATACAATTCGTTCCAATAGTAGGCCGTATCCTTGATTCCGGTGTTGATGAAGAAATGAAGCATTTTCAGCCTTGCGTTTGGGTGTTCGGCAATTTTCTGGCTGTAATACGGGATGATGTCCTTGTATCCGATTCCCAACCTTGAGGTATAAAATTCGAATTTCGGTTCTTCCTCGGAAGCGATCCGGATTCCGATATCGAAAGTGGTATCGATGCTTTCCGTCAGCTTGTCCAGTTCACGGTAATTGTCCAGGATCGGGGTGATGTTTTCGAAACCGCTGTTGATCATTTCCGAGATCTTCGCAAGATAATCGTCGGTTTTGAAACCGTTGCAGATCACCTCTATATCTTTCGTTACTTTTCCCTCGTTGTAAAGCGATTTCACGATATCCATATCATACGCTGAAGACGTTTCTATAGAGATGTCGTTTTTCAAAGCTTCTTCCAATACGAATTTGAAATGACTCGATTTCGTACAGTAGCAGTACCGGTAATTCTTTTTATATTCGGTTTTCTCAAAAGCTTCCTTAAACCAGCTCTTCGCCTTCTGGATATTCTGAGAAATTCTCGGCAGGTAGCTGATCTTTAGCGGAGTGCCGAATTTTTCCACTACGTCCATCAACGGGATGTCGTGGAACAACAAATTGTTCTCAGAAACATTGAATTCCTCCGTAGGGAAATACAACGTCTGATCAATAAGTTCCGAGTACTTTATTTTCATTTCTAAACAAGTGAATTAAGAATGCAAAATTGCTAAAAAAGTTTGGTTTTCTAACGTTAAAATTATTTAAATTTTGATGGCATTTCCTATCTGAAACAACAACAAATTATCAATATGTAAACTTCCGGATATATTCTTCCCGTTTCCCCTCAGATATCCCTAGTACTTCTTGAATATATCGGTCGGTTGAACCGTATTTTTTGCTGATTTCATTAAAAGCGGCCTCGAGATAAGCCTTTTCTACCCAGCTCAGTTTTTCAAGTACGCGGATGTCCAGTTTCGGGTAAATGAAATGTAAATTCCCGGCCAGCCTGAGACGTTGGCCCACCAGCTTTTCCCTGTAGTTATTGGATAAAAGATAATCGTTAACAATGGTTTCCTTATCGAATCTGAGCACCGTCAGGATCAGGGCCGTAATCACTCCCGTCCGGTCTTTACCGGCAGTGCAGTGGTACAAAACCGGTGTATCGGATTCCAGAATTTCAGTAACGATTTTCCTGATAACTTCCGGATGCTCCGTTACATAATTCCGGTAAAAATCCAGCATTCTCTTTTCAGCATCGGCACCGCTTACCTTTCCTTTGAGCACCAGTTTCCTGGCCTGGTCCAGCTGGTCGCCTTCATCCTCAAACGCCGATTCATTTCGATAGATCAGCCTGTCCGGAATATGATCCGGCTTCCGGGCAATTTCTTCTGAATTCCGCAGGTCGATGATTTCTTTGATGCCGAGGTTTTCCAGGGTCTCGAAATACCTGTTTTCCAGTTTAGAAAGATGGCCGCTTCTGTATAATTTCCCTTCTTTTAATGTCCGTCCTTCCGTATTTTTAATATTGCCGACCGACCGGAAGTTGTAGACTTTTTCAATATTCATTTCCGGTAACGCAGCCATTTTTCCGTATTCCGGGGTAGAAAGGGGTTGTGTCCTGCAGGAGAAAACGCAGATGAAGATGAGCAAGAGGAAAGGTATTTTTAGTAGGGATTTCATAATTTTGTTTAAACTCTGATTTTAGGAGGATTGCGGTATTTTAAGTTTTGGCTAAGCCGATGCGTTGTTTTTTTAACGCAATGTCTCACGAAGATTTCTTTTCAATATACTGAGGATGTTTTTTCGCTCGCAGGGGTCCTTCGACAGGCTCAGGATGACACGTTTCACTCAGCAAATGAGCAGAAGTTCATATTTTTATTTACTACGGATTTTCACAAACTTTCACAGATCATTGCGGATATTTCAGGTTTTCGCTGAAGCCGATGGAACTTTATCCTGAGTAAACGGGCTGAAGCCCGCTCCTATTGAGATTACAAATAATTTCTCCCGATAAAAATCAGCAGATCGCCTTTTTCGTATTCGATGGACACCTCATCGTCTACGGCGAAATTCCGGGTCCCTATCCGGGAAATGATGCTTAAATTCCCGTTGGTCAGCGGCCAGTTGAGTCCATGGGTGGTAATGTTTTCAACAGACGGAAAAGGATACAGGGAGATCATTTTATCTTTCACGTTCCGTACGGTAAAACTTTCCGGAATAAAATAATATGCTGAAAATTCGTCGTAAAATTTGATGTCCAGCCGGTCTTTATAGCCAAAAGCCACGGTAAGGTTTCCTAAAAAATGATCCTGTTCTCCCCCGCTGCCGCCCAGCACATCCACTTTCCGGAAGTTTCTTCCCTCGATGATTTCCAGTGCTTTCTGAAAATCGGTTTTATCCTGATCCGGGGTGTAGATGAATTTCTCGTCATAGATCCCTTCTTCCATTCCCGGATGCGAATCGAAATCACCGGAGATAAAGTCCAGCTTTTCAAGAGGGAAATCCAGGTTTTTCAGATAATGGAAGGCACCATCGGTACAGGCAATCAGACCATACTGTTCAGGATCAGGGAAAGAGGCAGGCGCATCTCCGTTGATGAAGAGCAGTGTTTTATCTTTCATTACTATCTTTTTTTAATACCCCTGTAAGATTTTCTTTATTAGCCAGTATCCACTTTTTAACATTTTCACCGGGCCTGTTTTTTTGTATTTTATCAATAAAACCTTTTATATAATCTGCGTCTTCAGCATCAGGCTGAAGTTCTATATATGTTGTTAATGTCTGTAGCATCCTATTTACTTCACCGTAAGATAGCCCTTCTGTATAAAGTAGATTTTTATAAGATTTCCCTATATAATAATTTAATGCAAAATATTGCATTGAGTTTTTATCAATCAAATCATATGATTTTTCGAAATAAAAAATGGCTTTTCTATAGTCGGGCGTGTCTTTTGAAAAATTATTGATTCCTCCGTACCATAAAGCGGCTGTAAACAAAGGTTTTTTTTCTAAAATTCCGACGATAATAATTTCTGCAGAATCATATTTTTTTTGTTCAATCAGACTTAAAGCCAGCTGAGATTTTAAAATCAGATTTTCCGGTTCCTTTTTCAGACCATCTTTAAAAGTTCTTTCTGCTTCAGAAAACTTATTTTCTGATAAAAAGGCATTACCTTCTTCAAGATAATTTTGAGAAAAAGTTAATGACGAAGAAAAGATTAATATTAAAAAAAATTTTTTCATCTTATCTTTCATTCGGATTCCAGTATTCTTCCGGTTCGTCGTTGATTTTTGAAATGTATCTGGCCAGCACGAAAAGATAATCCGAAAGCCGGTTCAGGTATTTGATCAGTTCAGGGCGCACTTCTTCAGACTCATTCAGGAAAACCAGAGCGCGTTCCGCCCTTCTGCAGATGGTCCGGGCCGCATGCAGAAAAGTGGCTGCTTTTCCGCCGCCGGGAAGAATGAAATACTGCAGCGGCTCCACTTTTTCGTCAAAAGCATCCATCCAGTGTTCCAGCTCTTCAATTTCCACATCCGAAATCACCAACGGAAGCCGCGATTTTCCATTCGCCAGCATCAGCTTATCAACCGGAGTGGCCGCTTCGGAACCTACGGTAAATAAATCGAACTGGATCTTTTTTAATTGTCTTAAAACTTCCTCATCGTCGATATGGCTTTTGGCAATCCCGATGAATGAATTCAGCTCATCAATATTCCCGTAGCTGTCTACCCGAGCGCTGGCCTTGGAAACCCGTGTCCCGCCATAAAGGGCCGTCTGGCCTTTATCGCCTGTTTTCGTATAAATTTTCATAACACGAAATTACTTTATTAAACCAAAGGCGACAAATTTTAAAAGGAAGATTTGATGGTGGTATCTACAGAAATCCATTTGACACAGGATTGACATTGGATTTTCAGGTTTTCCGGTGGCTGACGCTGCCCAAAGCCACGTCTTATCAGATCTGTGGTTTAAAAATGACCAGAAAAAAATTTTATCACAAAAGGTACAAAAGCTTTTTAACACGTGAGACACATGAGTATTAGGATGGATACTTTGAAAATATTTCAGAACACCTAGGTTTTAAACATCGAAGATTTTTATAGTCTCCTGATTCAAAAGAACGACGGTGGCTGAGCGAAGCCGAAGCCCCCGCTTAATCCGTGTTAAATTTTTTACCACAAAAGGCACAAAAGATATTCATTCCGTAGAAAAAAGTTCAATACTTGCTGCTGGAGAAAGCGCACAAAAGTTTTTAAAAATCTCTGATTTTTAATCTGATGTGTTCTAAAATATGCTTAAACCTTTCTCTGTGACTCATGTGTTAAAAATTTAAGCACTATTATTTGTGAAAATCCGTGCCATCTGTGGGATACAAAAAAATGACCGGTCCCGAAAGGCCGGCCACTTTCAAATTATTTATCTACCTAACATTGCTTAAGTATGAGTCTTTAACGGAAAAAGGATCACAATTATTTTAAAAGTTTAAAAATATTTTAATTCCAAAAACCCTACTGACAAACTGTTGTCACCACTCGGTTTTACCTTTGTACCAATCAAAATAAACAATATTAAAATTATGACCACCACAGCAACAACCACTAAACAATTCATGACTTCGCAACAGATTTTAGAGCATTGGCAGGGACACCGGAACCTGACCAGAAGAGTCATTGAAGCATTCCCTGAAAAGGAACTTTTCGAATTTTCAATCGGCGGCATGCGTCCTTTTGCCAAACTGGCGGTCGAACTGATCAGCATCGGCGGGCCGGGGACAAAAGGGATCGTTGAAAATCAGATGGAAGCTTATGATCATGAAAAATTCAATCCTACGACCAAAGAGGAACTCCTGAAAAAGTGGGATGAGGAAACGGAAACCATCAACCGGTATTTTAACCAAATCTCGGAAGCGCGTTTTCAGGAAAGCTTCAACCTGTTCGGACAATATGAGTTCCCGGTGTACCAGAACATTTTGTATTTCATCGACAATGAAGTGCACCACCGCGGGCAGGGCTATACTTACCTGAGAGCCTTAGGCATCGAGCCGCCATTCTTCTGGGAGCGTTTTCCGGTCATGTAATTCCGGCAACACAAACGGCTTAGCACTATCTGCAAAAGTTATTTAAATACAAAAGCTTTCAGGAATTCTGAAAGCTTTTGTGATATTAACCCGGAAGAATACCTTTAAAGAACCTGATGATATTCTCTTTCAGTTTCGTAAAAGTTTCCGAGGTGCCGAATTCTTTGTTATCGTAACCGATAGGAAAACCTTTTTCCACGTATTCATTGTTTTTCTGTAAGGTAAGCACGTCAAAGTTTTTATTCACTTCACCCAGGCTTTCCGTATGGATATCCAGGAATTTTACCGGTGATTTTGCGGAGAAATCCAGCTTTTTAAGATCGATGGTCTTGATCTCTTTTCTCAGATCGGAGCGGAACGATAAATTCATTTTTTTAAGATCGATCACGGTCTGCCACTCGCCGGCATGAACGGAATTTAAGATATTCCACGCATAAGCCACCGGTTTTTGGTCGTACTGATACTTTTTCAGCATATAATAGGCCCGGTTGTACCGGTCTTCCCATTTTCCCTGCTGCGCAAAATCAAATTTTTCATGACCCCCTAAAAAATCAAACTTCTCAGCGCCCGCAAGATCCTTTTCGTAGCGGTTGTTGCAGAGAAGGGGCATCGGCATATCCTTATCGGTCAACACCTTGTACTTTCCATCCAGCAAAGCAACGGTTGCCGTATTTCCGCGGGCGTCGCTTAAAAAGAAATGGCTGCCTGCCGCATTGGGCCACCAGTCGATATTCGGACCGGAATTGAGATGATCGACCACTTCTTTTACCGATTGGTAATGATCCAGCTGATACTGGATCCACTGTGCCCAGAACATATCGGGCTGTGAAGGGTGTTTTACTTTAGACGTTTCTTCAAGGTAAAGCTCGACCAGAAACAACCCTTTTTCGTTAACGCCATAGCAAGGGAAATCATATCCCAGGAGGTTGAACGTTACCGATCCGTACTGCGATTTCCATTGTTTTTCATATCCTGACCGATCGGTCGTGAGATTTTCCCAGCTGATATTTCTTTTCAGGACATCGCGTTTGTTTACGACAATCATTCCGGGCATGGTTTTCCAGTTTTCATTAAAACCGACCACACAGTATCCTTTTCCTTTCAGTAAAAATGCAGAACAGGCGGAAACCGCCGTTGAACAAATCATAGCACTGATTAAAAACAAACGCACACATAAAAACTTCATAAATTCTTGTATAAATGGTTAAACAATCTTCAGTATTTCTTTAAAATATTTTCAATTAAATCTTTCAGGCTTTCTTTTAAAAATTCCGGTTCCAGCACTTCGGCATAATCGGCAAACGTAATCAGCCACCGCGGAAAGCCTTCCTTGATCCATTCGGTTTCGAAGATCAGCTCATATCCGTCTTCCCGTTCGATCTCTTCTACCAGGCCGTAATATTTTTTGGAATTCACCAAATGTCCGATGATTCTTTTTTCTACCAGGAGCCTGACCCTGGTTTTATTCCCGTTCGGGATCTGGCGGTAATCGTTGATCTGCCCATATTCCTGTAAAAAAGGATCTTGGGTTTTAAAAATCTTCAGAATCCGGTCTACCCTGAATTGGCGGAAATCATTCCTCAAGGTACAGAAAGCCATGATGTACCAATAATTGAACTCAAAGAAAACGCCGACCACTTCAATGGTCCGCGTAGAGATTCTGGCGTCTACGGTTTCGTATTCCAGGGTCAGCTGTTTTTTCTCAGCAATGCTTTCGAGGATAATCGGGATGATGTTGCGGATCTTATCTTCTGTCCTGGGATGGTAATTATAGACATCAATCTGTTTTTCGATATTCTCAATCAGGTTTTTATCTGAATATTTCAGTACGGAACGAACTTTTTCCATGGCGTTCCGGTAATGTTGTCCAAGGCTTTCGTGCAGGAATTTCTGCATCAGTTTCTCCGCCGTAATAAAACTTAAAACCTCTTCTTTCGTGAACATCACCGGCGGCAGTTTATAGCCGTCCATCAGGGAATAGCCGCTCCCGGCTTCACCGATAATAGGAATCCCTGCATTTTCCAGGGTTTTTATATCCCGGTAAATCGTACGGACGCTCACCTCGAATTTTTTGGCAAGATCCTGTGCCCGCACCACCGGTTTCGACTGCAGCTGCGTCAGAATGGCGGTTACCCGGTCGAGTTTTTTAAGGTAATGGTCGTTCATTTTTGATGAGTAATGGATAATAATTATCGGACTGTCATATTCTTACATTGTTACATTGTTACATTGATATATTGATATATTGTTACATTTTCAGGCTGTTCACCAACTTATCCAGGTTCAGGCTTCTGGCCGAGGCATCAAAGATTTCCCGGTAGGTTCCGTTGATCTGCACCAGCTCGTCATGGGTTCCGTTTTCCACGACCCTGCCTTTTTTCATCACATAAATGGTATCCGCATCCAGGATCTGCGAAAGGGAATGGGAGATGATGATTACCGTCCGGCCTTCTTTAATGGCATCCAGGGAATTTTTGATCTGTTCGGTAGCAATGGCGTCGAGGCTGGCCGTAGGCTCATCCAGGAAAATAATCGGCGGATCTTTCAGAAAGAGCCTCGCAATGGCAATTCTCTGCTGCTGTCCGCCCGAAAGCTGGGTAGCATCATGCCGGTAGCCGTCCGGTAAATCCAGGATCTGCCCGTGAAGATACGCTTTTTTGGCGGCTTCTTCGATTTCTTCAAAGGAGGCATCCATGTTCCCGTAACGGATGTTGTCCTCAATACTTCCCTGGAAAATATGGTTTTTCTGGAGCACCAGGCCGAGATCGTTCCGGAGAAAGGTATTATCGTATTCATTCAGATTAACATGGTCCAGCAGGATTTCCCCGGAATCCGGAAGGTAAAATTTGCACAGCAGATTGATGACGGTTGATTTCCCGGCACCGCTCAACCCGACCAGTGCCGTTGTTTTCCCGTTTTCGATGGTCATGGATACGTCATCCAAAGCCTGTGTTCCGTTCGGGTAGGTAAAATCGATGTTCTTTAATTCGAAATTCCCTTTGATTTCTTTTTCCACAAAATTTCCGTCCTGCTCTTTTTCATCTTCTGCATTTAAAATTTCAAAATACCCTTCCGCATAGATCATCGCATCGTTCATATCGTCATAGATCCTGTGCAACTGGCGGATCGGTGCCGAAACGTTGTTGAACAGCATGAGGTGCAGCATGATTGCCCCGATGGTCATCTGCTGATCCAGCACCAGATAAACCGTCAGCAAAATAATTAAAACCACCCCGAATTGCTCGATGAATGTTTTCAGCCCGTCATAAATAAAATTCGTTTTCCTGGTGAACATCTGGCTTTCCATAAGCTGCATCTGGAGATCGTACTGCTTTTTGCCTTCAAATTTTTCGCGGACAAAACTTTTGATCACCATAATGGAATTGATCAGATTCAATAATCCGGAAGTTTTCTGTTCACGCTGGTTCCGGAGCGTCCTTCTTACCCCGCTGAGTTTTTTCGCCTGTAGAGAGCTGACGTAAAAATAAATCGGGACAATAACCGTGGAAACAAGCCCTACGTAGACGTTCTGCAGGTACATGATGACCAGAGCGATAATGGAATTGGAAAACAGCGGCAGCATATCGATGAAAAAATTCTGAACCAGCCGGGTCAGGCTTTCGATTCCGCGGTCGATCCGGATCTGCAGCTTTCCGGACCCGTGGTTTTCATCATTAAAGTAAGCCACACGGTACGTCAGGATCTTATCGATCGCCGACTGTGCCAGCACGGAGCTGACATTGATCCTGATTTTCTCGCCATAAAATTTCTGTCCGAAATTGATGAAGATGTTCAGCAGTTCCTTTCCCAGTAGGATAGCGGAGATGATCACCAGCACATGAACGCCTTCCGACATCGGATGCGGGAGATGGGTCAGCTTTGTAACTTCATCCACTGTATACTTCAGCACCAGCGGGTTTACCTGAGCGGCAAGAGCACCCAGAAAAGTAAGAAACAGGGTTCCGTAAATCATCAGACGGTACGGTCTGATGAAGGGAACCAGCTGCTTGTAAATTCCGTATAAAGTAAGGGTCCGGTTGAAAGGTTTGGCCATAAAAAATGATTTTAACGGAAAAACGTACCGTTTTGCAGAGAAAAGGTACGTTTTATTCTATTTTAAAGCAATGATTCTGCCTCTGATTTTTAACATGAAGGAATTAAGATTTTTTTTTCTGATTATCTTTGAGCCGGTTTAAATTTTAAGTCAGATTGCCAAGATCAGGAATAAACAAAGTTTATTTTTTTTAATGAAGCACATTAAGTGAAAGCCGAACTCTTTGAAACAGATTAAAAATAAACTATTAGTTTTCAAACAGATACGTGGTGAGGTAATGCAGTTCCGGTTTGGCGGCTGCCCTGGACTCCGTTTCTGCCTGCTCCAGCGAATAGATGGAATTGATTTCCTTTTTCTGGAATACAAAAGCATTGTTCGCATTTTTATCCACGACTTCGTTAAAAATGTGTTCGATTTCTGAATTTGCCAGAGATGCAAAGCTGATGTCTTCAAAACCGTACATCAATCGCAGGTCATCATACTGTGCAAAGTTTTCATCAACAAAATTCTGAAACTGTGTTTTAGATTCAAAATTTCCTGCCCAGATGTTGTAGGCATAGCTTTTTTTGTTCGGTTTATCGAAGATACTCTGGTAGACGAAGTTTTCTCCGAGGTAGGCTTCCCGTACCTGCGGATCGTTGGCCAGTTCTTCCGGAAGCCCTTCTTTCAGGATTCTTCCTTCAAACATGATGTAGGTTTTATTGGTAATCGCCAAAGTCTGCTGAACGTTATGGTCGGTGATCAGGATCCCGATGTTTTTATCGGTAAGGCTTCTTACGATCTTCTGGATATCTTCCACCGCAATCGGGTCTACCCCGGCAAAAGGCTCATCAAGAAGGATGAAGCTCGGGTCGGTAGCCAGACATCTTGCAATTTCGGTCCTTCTCCTTTCCCCTCCGGAAAGAAGGTCTCCGCGGTTTTTACGGACGTGCTGTAAGGAAAATTCTTCGATCAGCTCATCACATTTCATCTGCTGCTCCCGTTTTGAAAGCTTGGTCAGCTGCAAGACGCCCATAATGTTTTCCTCCACCGAAAGCTTCCTGAAAACGGAGGCTTCCTGCGCGAGATAGCCGATGCCCTTCTGCGCCCTGCGGTACATGGCATCGGTGGTGATTTCCTGCTTATCGAGAAAAATCTTCCCGGAAGTCGGCTTAACCAACCCCACAATCATATAAAAGGAAGTGGTTTTCCCGGCACCGTTCGGGCCGAGCAATCCTACAATCTCTCCCTGCTGAACCTGTACAGAAACGCCCTTTACTACTTTTTTAGGACCGTATTCTTTGATTAAGTTTTCTCCGCGTAAAATCATAAGGGCAAAGATAAAGTTTTTTTGAATTGGATATTCAAGATTAAATGAATATGCATTATTTGTTCTGATGGTTTTCTTGAACGTTAAGTCCATAAGGATTTTTTAAATTTAGCATGAACCTGAAAGGCCGGAAGAGGGAAGCCGGATGCCGGACGTTTTTTCTGTCAGCCTACCATTTCAATCTCACTTTGCAGGAAGGCACAATAGACATTCATGCTGCAGAATAAAGTTAAATACCTGATGCTGGAGAAGGCACATACACGTTTTAAAAATCTTTGATTTTTAATTTTTATGTGTGCTAAAATATGCTCAACTTTTCAAATCTTTCTTTGTGACTAATGTGTCAGTAAATAAGTGCCATCATCTGTGAAAATCTGTGGGAATTATTTACCACAAAAGATCCAAAAGACATGGATGCTGTATAAAAAAATTAAATGGTTCATGATGATAAAGCGCGCAAAAGTTTTAAAAAATCTTTGATTTTTAATCTCATGTGCTCTAAAATATGCCCAACTTTTCAAATCTTTCTTTGTGACTAATGTGTCAGGAGAATAAGTGTCATCATCTATACAGATCTGTGGGAGATTTTACTACAAAGTTTTCTGTCTTAAAAACGGACAATTTTAATTAAATTTAAACTCAAAAACCAACACTTCTATTACTATGGAAAATAACCGGCAACTCACTGAGCTTCTTGCCCTGGATCTCGGGGTGAACATCATCAACAGAAGGCCTTATGCCAAAGAAGTTTTCAAATGGCAGGACATGGATCTTCTTCCGCATTCGTCCACCGATACCCTGCTTTGCGAAATTTACGAATGGAACGGGAGAAACTGGCGGACGACGAACAACAACCTGATCGGCTACCTTTTTCCGGGCGGTGAGCTGGCAACTGTTAAAAACCAGCTGCTGGCCGTACAGAAATTTCCGGCCCTGATCCCCGATTTTGAATTTACAAAAGACAGCATGACCGAATTCGGGCTTTCTTTACCTTCCCTCTTCAACATCGGCATCCGGGGCGATATCAACAGGGCCAAAGATTTTTCGGTGAAGGTGAACGGCGTCACGAAATCCAGGATTACCAATATCGATTCTCCCGGGATTGAAATCTTAAGAAAATATTCGGAGTTTACCCAGAATGAATCGAGGTCGTACCGGAGAAATATTAAGTTCAATTTCTTAAGCACGTCGCTTTTCTACGCGGAGAGTGTAGAAATCAACCTGGAAAAAGAAGCCGGCGTCAATCTTGAGGTGAGCTTCCAGACCCAGAATGTTGAAGTACAGGCCCATGTAAATACCGATACGAAGAAAAACTTCACCTTAAAATATACCGGAAACCAGGCGCCTTTTGCCGCTAAATTTACCAAAGGGAAAGATTTTAATATTATGTAAGAGCTAGGAATTAAAAGTTATAAATCATGAGTTACAGGAATTCCATTCGGCAATTACCTTATAACTCATGATTCTTAACTCATCATTTCTATCCGTTTAAAAGCATGGCCGCTTCTTTGGCAAAATAGGTAAAGATCATATCAGCGCCGGCTCTTTTGATGCAGGTTAAGCTCTCGATGATGGTTTTATCATTATCCAGCCAGCCGTTCTGGGCAGCCGCTTTCACCATCGCATACTCTCCGCTTACATTGTAAACTGCCACCGGCAGATCAATTGCTTCACGCACTTTGGAAACAATATCCAGGTACGGAAGCCCCGGTTTGATCATGATGATATCCGCGCCTTCTTCAATATCCTTGTACACTTCATTAAGCGCTTCGCGGGAATTGTGAAAATCCATCTGATAGGTTTTTTTATCTTTGGGAATTTCCATATCGTCTTTCGGGGCACTGTCCAGTGCGCTTCGGAAGGGCCCGTAAAATGAACTGGCATATTTTGCCGCATAGCTTAAGATTCCGACATCGGTGAATCCACTGTCTTCCAGTGCTTCACGGATTACCTGAACCCTTCCGTCCATCATGTCGCTGGGTGCCACGATATCCGCTCCCGCTTCCGCATGGGACACGGACATTCTGGCCAGTGCGTCATTGGTAGCATCATTTACGATTTTCCCGTTTTCGATAATTCCGTCGTGGCCGTAAACCGAATACGGATCCAGTGCCACATCCGGCATGATGATCATTTCCGGAACCGCATCTTTAATGGCCCTGATGGTGTTCTGCATCAGCCCGTTTTTATTCCATGCTTCTTTTCCGGTATTATCTTTCAGGTCATCCGAAACTTTCATATACAGGTTCACGGCCTTCACCCCCAGAGAAAACAGGTCCTTACATTCCTTCACCGTCAGGTCGATGCTTCTCCTGAAAATTCCCGGCATCGACGGGATCGGTTCTTCTTTATTTTCGCCTTCCATAACGAAGACCGGCATTACAAAATCGTTGGTGGTAAGCGTGCACTCCCTTACCAGGCTTCTCATGGATTCATTTACCCTAAGCCTTCTGTTTCTTGAATGTATCATTTTGGAATACTTTTTGAACAAAATTTAATGCAAATTTACTACAACTAATATAAAAAACTATTGCACAGCATTGTAGAATTAATTAGTTTTGTTTTAATATTCCTAAGAAATTATAATTTGATGAGAAAACTTTTACTTTTGTTAATCTTTTTGGCCGGTTTTGTTGGATTTTCCAACAATGTGAAGGCGCAAATAAAAGAGCCGGCTGCATTTTCCCAGAAAGCTGATGACGGGGTGCTGGTGGCGTATCCCAATCCTGCCAAGGATTTCCTTATCGTCAAGGCAAAAGACCAGAATCTGAAGATCAAAAGCGTGATCTTTTATTCCATTCTGGGAACCCAGGTTGCCAACTATTCGGTAAACATGAATTCCGGTGAGATCAATATTGAGAAATTAAAGCCGGGTAAATACCTCATCCGGTATATTTTGAGTGACAATACCATGAAGGTCACGCAAATTGTAAAACAATAAATTAAATCCTGATAATCATCAGGATTTTTTCTTTTGGCTTAATTATTCCGTAACTTTCGGAACATTTTTATACCAATTATAAAAACAAGTTAATGCTAAAAGCTGAACACATAAGAAAGACTTATAACGCAGGCAAAAAGGTAGCATTGGATGATTTCAGCATCCATGTTCCGAAAGCCAGCATTTATGGTCTTCTCGGTCCGAACGGAGCCGGAAAAACTTCCTTCATCCGCATCATCAATCAGATTACCCAGGCGGATTCCGGAGAAATCCGGATCAACGGACAGCCCCTTAATCCCGACCACATCAAAGACATCGGCTATATGCCTGAAGAGCGGGGCCTTTATAAAAACATGACGGTTGGCGACCAGCTTCTTTATTTTGGCGAGCTGAAAGGCATGAAGAAAAATGATGCCCTGCAGGAAGCCAAAAAGTGGTTCGACAAGCTTCACATCGACCAATGGTGGAAAAAAAAGCTGTCTGAACTTTCCAAGGGGATGGCCCAGAAAATCCAGTTTGTGGTAACGGTGCTCCACCGGCCGCATTTGCTGATCCTCGATGAACCGTTTTCCGGTTTTGATCCTGTGAATGCCAATCTGATCAAAGACCAGATCATCGACCTGAAAAACAACGGGACCACCATTATCTTATCGACCCACCGGATGGAAAGTGTGGAAGAAATGTGTGATTATGTGGCATTGATCAATAATTCCAAAAAGATCATCGACGGACGGGTTTTCGACGTCCGGGAAAAATTCAAGAAAAATATTTTCGGGATTACCTTGTCTGACGTGGATCATTCCAAGCTGGAATCTTTCCAGAGCCGGTATGAGGTTTTTAACCTGGCAAATGAAAACAATCTTCTTTCTTTTGATCTCAGAAACGAAGCCGATCAGAACCACATCCTGCTGGATCTGGTGAATGTAGGCAAAGTACGGTCATTCGACGAAAAGATCCCGAGTATGAATGAAGTCTTTATTAATGCGGTAAGCAACAATTCTTAACGATGAATCATATTTTTTTAATTACAAAAAGGGAATTTCTGACGCAGGTAAAGAAAAAATCCTTTATTATACTTACGCTGCTGGCTCCCCTTTTACTGATCGGTTTCGGAAGCGTGATCGGGCTGATGTTCAAGGCGAATGAGTCGCACAGCATCATCGAAGTGGTAGATAAGAACGGACTGTTTAAAAACCACCTGAAATCTACGGACCAGCTCAAGTATGTTTTTGTTCCCACGGCCGATGAGAAGGCCAAGATGAATACCCTGAAAAACAATGAATCGCTGGACGGGATCCTGATTCTGCCGGAATTGCAAAACGGGAATTATGAGCAGCTTTTAAGCAACACCAGGCTGGTCATCAACAATAAAATCGGATTTGATACGAAGCAGAAGATCGTTACGGACATCAATGAAGTGATCAAAAAAGAAAAGATCAAAAAACTGGGCATCGCCGAAAACCAGCTGGATAATCTTGACAAAGGCTTTACTTTAAAAACCATCAATGTCTCCGAGAACAATAAGGAAGATTCCGATCTTGCTTTCGGGGTAAAAAGTGTGCTGAGCATGCTGCTGATGTATGTCACTTTTATGTTCATTATTATCTATGGCGTTCGCGTTATGAGAAGCGTACTGGAGGAGAAGAACAACCGGGTTGTGGAAATCATCATTTCTTCGGTAAAACCTTTCGAACTGATGATGGGGAAAATTCTTGGCGTAACACTGGTTGCGCTGACACAGTTTGTGGTCTGGATTACGATGTCCGTGATCGGGGCTTTGGTACTGAATACCGGATTTTCCTCCATTCCGAAAAACATGCCGGGCGGCAATGAGGCCATGATGAGCAAATTTGATATCCTGCAGATGGGGACCCAGATTTCCCACAGCCTGCTGGAACTGAACTTTCCGCTGATCATTTTTGTCTTCATTATCTTTTTCCTGTTGGGATATATTTTTTACAGCTCGATCTATGCTGCGATCGGCTCTGCCGTGGACAATGAAACCGAAACCCAGCAGTTTACCTTATTTGCTGTTTTACCCTTAATGGTGGGCATGTACGGCAGTTTTACATTCATGAACAATCCGGACGGGCCGCTGGGCTTCTGGCTTTCCATTATTCCGTTTACTTCGCCGGTGGCCATGATTGCGAGGATTCCTTACGGGGTCCCGGCCTGGCAGATTGCGCTTTCGATTGTGCTGCTGTTGGGAACAACGATTTTTATGATCTTCCTGGCGGGCAAAATTTACAGGGTGGGTATACTCATGTATGGCAATAAGGCTACGCTGAAGGAGATCTGGAAATGGATCAGGGGATGATTATCCTTACACAGATTTGCAGATTGCGCAGATTTTTGATTTAAAAATTCCCGGTATTATAATCAATATTTTACTCTGAAATCCTGAAAATAATTCAGAAAAATGAAGTAAAACCTAACGGGTTTTGAAAATCCGTTAGGTTTATCATTAAATATCTGATCAAACAAAAGGCTGCTCCTTCCGGGGCAGCCTTTATGATGTTTCAACCTGAAATAAATTTAGTTGAAGATATAGCTTAAAGTTACGCTGAGAACCTGTTCAGACTTCGCTTTGGTACTTCCTTTCGGTTCTTTATCAAGACCCGGATAGGTATTGCTGAGTCCGAAATCATATCTTGCAGACAGTTCGAGCTGTCTTTTATAGCTGTATCCTACACCTATTCCCAATCCAAAGTTAAATTTGCTGGCCTTTCCGTTTACTTCAGGATACACCGGATCCTTAAAATCAGGATCGTAATAAGGCCTGAGGACCGGCGCGTTTTTAACGTTCTGGCTCATCAAAAAGTTGAATCTCGGACCGACCATTCCAAAGAATTCAGATTCTGCTTCAGAAAAATATCCTTTAAAATAAATCGGCACACTAAGGTAATTGTTGGCGTAAACCGCGTTATAGCCGTCCATTCCTTTTGCGTCTTTATCCTTACCCGTTTCTCCTGCGCCATAATACGTAATTTCGGGCTGTAAGAAAAACTGGTTTTCGGAACCTATCGGGATCAGAGCCAATACCCCTCCCTGAAATGATAATCTCGGTCCTGAAGGATTATGCGCATTTTTTACCCCGGAATAGTTGCCCCCGGCAATGATTCCGAATCTTGTGCTGCTGAAATCGATCTGAGCAAAAGACATTGCGGAAAAGGCCAGTGCCGAGGCTAATAAAAATTTTTTCATGTTGTATGTTTTTAAAATTATGCTAGAATTTTTGCTACGGTAGCACCGATATCAGCAGGAGAATCCACTACGGTAATGCCGTTCTCTCTCATGATCTCCATTTTAGCCTGTGCCGTATCTTCGGCACCTCCTACGATGGCACCTGCGTGACCCATGGTTCTTCCTTTAGGCGCAGTTTGCCCTGCGATGAAACCTACTACCGGTTTTGCAGAACCACTGGCTTTGTACCATCTTGCCGCTTCGGCTTCCAGGCCACCACCGATTTCTCCGATCATTACCACGGCTTCCGTTTCAGGATCGTTGATGAATAATTCCAAAGCTTCTCTTGTGGTTGTTCCGATGATCGGGTCTCCACCGATACCGATTGCCGTAGAAACACCGAAACCTGCTTTTACTACCTGATCGGCAGCTTCATAGGTAAGGGTCCCTGATTTTGAAACGATTCCCACTTTTCCTTTTTTGAAAACGAAACCTGGCATGATTCCAATTTTAGCTTCTTCAGAAGTAATGATTCCAGGACAGTTCGGGCCGATCAGTCTGCAGTCTTTATTGGCGATATACGATTTTACTTTTACCATATCCGCTACCGGAATCCCTTCCGTAATACATACGATTACTTTAATTCCGGCTTCTGCGGCTTCCATTATGGCATCCGCAGCAAATGCAGGCGGTACGAAGATGATGCTTACGTTGGCTCCGGCTTTTTCCACAGCATCCGCCACCGTGTTGAATACCGGCTTTCCAAGGTGCTCGCTGCCCCCTTTTCCGGGAGTTACCCCGCCTACGACGTTGGTTCCGTATTCGATCATCTGGCCCGCGTGGAAAGTACCTTCGTTCCCTGTAAATCCTTGTACAATTACTTTAGAATCTTTGTTTACTAAAATTGACATTTTATTATAATTTTAATTTATTTATTATTTTTAATAAGGTTCACAAATTTACTTATTTTTCTTTGATTACCATATCGCAAAGCCGAAAAGATAAAGACAAAAGAGAAATCTTATGTGATCAGGCATTTAGCGTGTGTTTGGACTATGTCAAACATTATATTCAGCATTTTTTTTGGTGTGGATCCATGATCCGGATTGTCATTTACTTGTTGTTAATATCTTCTGTTTTTACTCAATAGGAAATAACAAACTTGTTATTAACAAACACTTCCTGATAATAATCATTGTAGAGACAACAAAATTAAAATGATCGGCTTACCAGAATCTCAGTGCTCTTTTTTCAATGCTATAATCATTTTACATCTATTTTAAATTACCACTTTAAGCTGTTTCTTCTGATAGTCTGGTATTCTCTTATAATTATATCTTAGTTCTTTCTAAAATATTAAAATTCATTTCTATGAATAACTGTTTTTATAAAAGATCTTTCAACAACGAAGAATTTCTGTGTATATTCTATTTTACTTTTGTCATGGTCATTCCTACAATCCCATTATGCGGTGGCGAGGTTATCAGACTATAAATTAAATAATTCTTATTCTTCTTAGATAATGTCAATAATGGTGACAGAGAATCATTGCCTCCCTTTATAACTCTTTTAGTATAAAATTCTATAGAGTCTTTAGATGCAGTAGCAAGTATTCCCCCAATAAATTCCTGGTAATTGTCGTCTTCTTTATATCTTTTGCCATCCCCGTCCTCAAGCCAGCTCTTAAAGATACAGCTGTCCGGCTTAATTAAAATCAATTGTGAAAAAGAGGTGGATTCCCTTCCCCAACCATCCAATTGATCTTCCTGTTTCAATATATAAGTGCCCTTCCATTTCTCAAATAAAGAACCTGAAATAAATTCATCATTTTCCTCAGGATTATTTTCAGTGTCTGAAGTTATTTTATCAGTTTGCGCTCTTTTAAGAATACTATGGGGTTTTGTGATATTTAAAGAATCGGCACTTGTCCTTTTGTAATTATTTTCTTTTTGTTTACAGGAAATTATTAAAATGGATAGTAAAAATTTCGTTAAAAATAATTTTGTTTTATTTTTCATGTCATTTCCTTTAGACGATTTTTTAAAGAAGAATAGAGGTAAAGTACTACTTTTTGTAATAATTCAAAACCAGTTTTTCATAGAACTTTAAAGAATTTTCGGGGACTTCGGATTCTTTTACTGCTTTTATGAATACCCATCTGTTCTTTTCATATAAATAAACAGAGTCTATGGCATTTTTATTCACTTCATATTCTTCTGTCGCTTCATTAAATTTCTCCATATATTTCCAATCTAATAGATTGGCTACTAAATAATACCTTTCTTTTCTGGATTCAAGAATTTCTTTTATTTTTTTTGAATTATTTGCCATCTCATAAGGATTTCCTTTTTGTGAAAAATAGCCTTCAGCATTATTGACATTCCAATAGCTTTGTTCCTGTTTATCTTTTCCAATAAAATTTACGGAAAGAGCACCGGTATTTTTCGCCAAGTAAGAATAAGAAGGATATAAATTCCCTGTCAGATCATCTGAAACGGAAAATCCATTAACCTGGTATTTCTGGTCTGAAAAATTAATCCGGCTCTCAATCTTTTTATTATTACTAAGCGTTGTTTTTCCAACCGGAGATTTTATCTGTTCTTTTGTTTGACCGTCACAACTGCTTATTATAAGCAGTATTGTATACACCAATATTTGTTTCATTATTTTATTTAAATGTAAAATTTATAACCTACAGACTTTAAATACTTCAATGAATTTTTAATATTTCAATTATATCTAAAAAATACTGTTATTTTCAAGCAATTTACTTTTTCCTCTTTTCCATCGATTGTGTTTATTAAACAGCCTGCTTATCTTTTATATAAAAAGAATATTCAACAGTATGTTCATCCATATCACGCATAACTTCTATAGCACATTTATATGTTCCAGTCCATTTTTCCAATTCTGACAAATGCCCATTTAAATCATTTATCTTCTTTTTTTCAGAAAACTTAATCTCTTTTTTTTCAGTTAAGTTGCCACTATTGAGCAATACCGCTATTCCTGATTTTATTTCTTCAACCTGATAATTATATTTGCCGTCAGGTATATTAAACTCAATATGTTTTAAAAAATATAAATTATCATTATTAATCTGAAACAATAATAATCTTGACGAATATTCGTACAATAGCTCAACTATTAAAACTTGATCTGAATTTTTCCGATATAATAAAATTTCTGAGCCAATGCCTTCAAACACAGAATCCAGTTGGTAACAATATTTTTTTTTATTAAGATTAAAAATGATAGAATTAGGTTGTACATTATAATCCAGGTGTACTTGCAGGTCTTTATAGTGACAGAAGTCAACTAATCCTTCATTATCTTTACAGCTAATATTAACTTTATTGTAAAACTTATTTTCAACTTTTACATTTTTTTTATGCTGAGCGTCTTTAAAGACTTCTTTATTTGACTCTTTTTGACATGAAAATAAAAAGAGTAGCGGTAACCAGATGAATTTATGTAACATATTTATTTTTTAATAAGAGCTAATTCTGTATTGTAATTCCAGTCGGAATTTGCAATGATGGGACTTTTAATATAATATGTATTGTTTTTAAATATTATTGTTCCCAGAATATCGGCATCTGAATGGTCTGAAAAACCGTCGCCTTCAATATTTTTGTCATATTTTAAAATCAAACCATCTTTCTTTTCTTCTATTTTACATTGATCTGTAAAATAGGTTTTGTATCCTATTCCTGAAAAGATGCAGTTGCCATTATTAATTTCTATGGAATAATTTATAGACATTTCAGAAATCTCATCCAATTTTTCATAATCAATAGTCACACTGTAAATTCCGTTCCAGTTATGAGATCTTTTATTGCTGTTATAAGCTTTATTTTCAGGAAAATTATTTACAAAGAAATTCAAATCCGGATAAGGTCGGAGCTCTTCGGATTTCATTTTTTTCAACAACTCCCAATTCTTAGCTGTTGGATTATAGTAATAAATATTGGCAACAGTGTTTTGTTTTGCATAAACACTTTCTTCGGAACAAGGTCCATTAGACTTTAGATATTCTTTTTTTATTTGATATGAAAAAATGTTATACTCTTTTTCATTATCCAGTAGATCTCGTATTTTTTTATCGTCTTTTTCTAAATTAATAGTATTAAAATCGTAGTTTTCAAAAAATTGATCTTTCCAAAAATGTTGCAGTTTTTTTGTTTTAGGAACATAATGAAGCGTAAAATATCCATCTCCTTTACAGTCTAAATAAGATTTTATGGGATGATCTGTAATATTAGATTCGTCAATAATTAATGAAAAGGCAATATTCTCAAATTTTTTATCAAAGAAATCTGTTTTATTTTTAATTTGTTGTACAGTTTTGTCTTTAATTCTATTCTCCTGATTTTCTCTTTTACAAGATAATAAGAATAAAAAAATAAAAAACATCAATTTCTTACTTAATCGGATTTGCATTTTTATCAAATTTAGTTTTCTTGTAGTCTTCTGCTATAGCTAAATCATTGTATTTAACATCTTGTTTGGCTATCTTTCTCACAAACCTCTCTTTCATTTATTTTCACTGCAATATATTTTTTAATATTTTTTTTATTTCTTAATTCCTACCAGTTTAAAATTTTCTACAGCAGGTTTTTATTGTTCTAATATTCTACTGTAACAATATGCTAATGATAACAGTTATTTAATCAAATAAATCGAGACTACATTTCTATTCATTTTACTTTTTAATAAAATAACCTTTTGCATCAATATCATAATCAACTTTTACTTTTATAGTATCAGCATTTTGCTTTTCTCCGATAATATCTCCTGCTTCATTATATTCTAAGCTATTAATCGAGAGCTTTATAATTTCAATATTCTTTTCCTTATTAATTTTAAAAGTTCTGAAATATTGAGTCTCGAAACTGAATCTGCAGTCTAATAATAGCTTATCAACTAATATATTATTAACATAGCTGTTTAATTGAACATTTAATATTTTGATGTCATTCTCCCCGAATGTGTTATATAATATGAGTTTCCCTGTATTAGTTTCAGAAAATTTAAATGTTTCAATTTCATAATATATATTTTCATCCTTTGGCTTAATATCAAACTCATTTTCTTTAATAGCAATGGATTTATCCATTTCGTCTCCTTTTATAATATTAATTTGCCTGTTGGAATTATTTATAATATAACTGATAGAGTCTTCATCAATTTTATAAAAGTTTTTAATATTTTCTGATGTAAAAGGTAGATTATCTTTCATTATCTTTTTACTAATTTTTTCATATTGATTATTTCCGATCTGATTATTATTATCTTTTTTACACGAGTTCAGGGAATTTAACATACAGTAGCTTATGATAAATAATGTACTTTTTTTCATTCTTTTATTTCTTTAAAATTTGGTTTATAACCTTATAAGTGTAAATGGTGCTGATGATTATCTGAGTTTTTAGGGAGATGATTAAGATAGTGTATTTTTCCATTTCTTTTGTAAGTCCATCCTAACATACTTTTCCATCCGAATCTATATAAGGCATTAATCCATTTATTTTGTCTGTCGTCATCAAGCATATCAGGATTTGCACTAATATCTAAACTTGTCCCGTCTCCAAACATTAATTTTTTGTCTTTTCTTAAATATTTAAAATCACCATTATTCCCATTTATATGACTTACACTTGGGTGTGATGATCCGTCTGAATGACTGAATCCATTACAGCTTATATCATGATAATTAACTTCCAACATTGCTCCAAATATACTGGCAAGAGTTTTTTCATTTACATATTTTCTTGGAGAATCTACATTGAAGGTGTATTGATAATTTCCTTTTTTGTATGTTTTTCTCACTTTATCTAAATTAATTAAATTTACTAATGTCCCTTTTTTACCTTTGAACATTTGAGTAGGAATAATATCATATATTCCTAAATCATGCAACATGTTTTCCTTATCATGATACATGTATTTATATTTATTATTGTAATCTGGCTTTATAATTTTAGGAATATATTTTTCAATTCTCCCATCAGAATAAATATAAAATGTCACGATGTTTATTGAATTTTTTGGTTTATGATTTACTTCGTGAAATCTTTCGTACATAAAAAAACTTGTTTTCAATAAATTATAATTGATTTTTCTCTTTTCCCAGCCATTTGGCATATTTGTTTTTTTATTACGCCCATTCAATAATACAGAGATCAATTCTAAATATTTATCAGTATATACTGCCAATTCATTAAGTGTCTTACCGGCTGTCTCTAATCCCCATCTTTTTACTGCTATAGTATCGGGATCAGAAACCATCTTTTTATGAATACTCCAGATCCAAGCTCCACTGTCAATACAATATTCAATATTATCAGCTACTATTGAAGGATTATTAACAATATTCTGATTACCTTTATAGTCTGCATAATCTTTATAACAACCCGGACTATCATAGAAATTGTCGTCCTCTTTTTTAATACCAGTCAATTGTAATATTCCGCGGCCCTTGTATATACTTTGACTCGATAAAAAATCATTTTTTGCTTCTTCAGATAGTGAAAAGGTTCCAGTTTCTTCACATACTTGAGCAAAGAAGTGCATCTTTTGTGCACATGTATTTATACTATATTTTTTAAACGTATTATTTAATTCTTTTGTAAGCCCAGCAAAAGATTTATCATTAATATTACAGACTACTCTTTTACCACCTTTCAAAGCTTGCCCTTCCCAAATTATTTCCGAACCCTTAAGAAGCTTTACCAACCTTCTCATATCTTTTTCTTGAAAATTTCTGTAGCAGAAACATTTTTCTCCTTCGTTTTGTCTTTCTTTGTAGTCATTTACTATACTCACACTCTTCCCATCTTTCCTCTGCACGACCGGCTTTCTGTCTTTCTCTATCGTTCCACGGGTTTCCTGCCAGTCCCAAAGCTCTTTGAAGCCATCTGAAACTTTTTCTGCCAGTCCTTTTTCTTCTTTTTTTGAGGCCGGTTTACCGGAGGCGGGAGAACCTTCGGCTTTGGAGATCTGAACCGGAGCCGGCTTGGGAGATGGGGTTTTCCGGGGGATTTCGAAGATCAGCGGGTTTTTCACTTCTACATTATGGGAAGCCTTTTTTGCATGGGTATAATGCTCAGCCGTTACATAAAATTCAAGCGCTTTGGGATCACGTTCTTCCTGCATCGCTTTATGAACCAATGCCTTGGTGAGCATAAATCCAACGGCTGCGGTGCCGTCCCTTTGTACAAGAGCTTCTTTACGGTCGATGACGAGATTGGATGCATGATGACCGGGACCGGCGGCATCATCTTCCCAAAGGGTGAATAAAATCTTTTGGCCTGCCAGGGATACGCTGTGGGCCTTGGCAATCAACCGGTCCGTGAAACTGAAACTGTTTCCCGGGGAAGAATCTATATAAAGCAAATCGACCTTGGTGATTTTAGGTTGGCTGGCTGGCTGCGGACGGATTTCCAGCGTGGTGGGCCCGCTGCCTTCCGGATGGTAAAGATAGGCTTCGAGCCGGTACGTATGTTTTGAGGAGACTTCCCCGAAGGTAAAAATTCCAGGACCTTTTTTCCGGATTCCCGTGGCGGTAAACTTCCCGTCCGGACGTTTTTTGAAAAGTTCCCAGATGACTCCCGACGGATCGCGGAGCTGTACAGGAGTGGCAGGATACCATTCTTCTACGGTATATTCATAAGCCGTGCCTGTTGCAGGAGCAGGGTTTCCGGCTATTTTCGAAACGCCTTTCTTTGACATGATTCATGCATTTGTGTGGTTTCAAATGTATGAAATAATTCAATATCCAAAAAAATTATATCCCTAAAAATACAGAAAAATAGATTTTCAAAAACATAATACCCCCTGCTACTGCCGTTTATGAAGTTTTAAGACTTTAAGCAATAGCAGCGGGTATTTATTTTCTTAGCGGTAAGCTTATTTAAGGTTTCTCAGCTTGATCTCTTTTTTCAGGTAGGTTTTGAAGTCTTCTGCAAACATCCCGATGTAGGTTCCTTTTTCCAGATCGCGGTTAACTCCGGTTTTTCCGAGAATTACGGTTCCGCTTTCAATGGTGTTTCCGGAAGCAATGCCGGCCTGTCCCCATAAAGTAACTTCGTCGCCGATGATGCAGCAGCCGGCCACGCCAACCTGTGAGGCGATGAGGCATTTTTTTCCGATCACCGTATCGTGGCCGATCTGGATCTGGTTATCCAGCACGGAACCTTCCCCGATGATCGTGGAATCGGTCACGCCACGGTCAATGGTACACCCGTTTCCGATCTCTACATTGTTTTCAATCACCACATTCCCTACCGAGATCAGACGGTCGAAATTTCCGTTAAGCTTCCGGTAGTAGAAAGCGTCGCCGCCCAATACCGTATTGGACTGGATCACGACATTGTCGCCGATCACTGTCCGGTCGCCGATCACCACATTCGGGAAAATGAGGGTATTCTTTCCGATCTTCACATGATTGCCGATCACCGCGGAATGATGAACATGGGTACCTTCACCGATTTCCACATCATGAAGTTCTTCCGTAAAGTTGTAAATCCTGGTAAAATGGGTATTGATCCTATTAAAATCGCGGAAAGGATCATCCGAAACCAGCAGCGCTTTTCCCTCCGGACGGTCCACTTCCTTATCGATCAGGATGATGGTAGCGGCGGAGTTCAGTGCCTTATCGTAATATTTCGGGTGGTTAACGAAAACAATATCACCCGGCTGCACCCTGTGGATTTCATTGGTACCCAGCACTTCGAAATCTTCCGGGCCTACAAACCGGGCCCCGATCAGTCCGGCAATGGTTCTGAGTTTTTGCGGAGAATGGAATCTCATAACAGTTGATTTTATTATAAAACAAAATTCGGAATGCAGAGGCAAACCGAATTTGATGACATTTTATTTAAAATTATTCTTTTACTCTTTCAAGATAAGAACCGTCTTCGGTACTTACTTTAATTTTATCGCCTGCTTCAATAAAAAGAGGAACCATTACTCTTGCTCCCGTTTCCACGATCGCATTTTTTAGGGCGTTGGTAGCCGTATTTCCTTTTACCCCCGGATCCGCTTCCACCACTTCCAGGTAAACCGACTGGGGAAGTTCGGCAGAAAGAGGCGTTTCATCAGCTTCCTTCAAAATGATGGTTACTTCTTCTCCTGCTTTCATCAGGTTGGAATTTTCAATCATTTCCTTATTCAGATATAACTGGGAGAAATCTTCGTTGTTCATAAAGTGGAACCCATTTTCATCATCATAAAGATACTGGAATTTCCTTGTGATTACCTTTACCTCATCGATCTTGTGACCTGCAGAGAAGGTGTTATCCAGAACTTTTCCGTTGGTCACGGATTTCAGTTTTGTTCTTACGAAAGCCGGACCTTTACCCGGTTTTACGTGAAGGAATTCGATTACTTTATAAATATCATTGCTGTACTCGATGCACAAACCTTTTCTGATATCGTTACTTGTTGCCATTAATTGTATCTGTTTTTATTTATTATTTTCATTTTTACCAGTCCGATAATATCTTCAAGATAATACCGATCCGATTTCAGCTTTGCAATGACTTCAGGATTATGATCCGTGATCTTCAGGATTGCTTTTGTATCCGGGATATGTCCTATTTTATTTTTTTGCTTTACCGTCTGATCCGATGTACCGGAATGATGAAATCTTAACATAGTTTTCATTCTGACTTTTAATTTCAGCATACACTTCAGCTTTGGAAAGATTCCCTTTTTTATATTCGGAAAAACCATAGTAGAATCCTGCATCTGTAAGCTGTTGTTTCTGAGTGGCTAAAAGACAGGCTAGAAGAAAAGTACCTTTTTATTCCAGATCAGCTGTTTTCTTTTCCGGTTCCGTATCCTTTTACGATTCCTCTCGGAGAGTTTTGGATAAACTGAAGGATTTCATCTCTTTCAGCCGTCGGCAGCATTTCTTTTTCAATGTAAAGCAATGCCTGGGAAACGTTCATTTTCAGCTGGAAAATAGAACGGTAGATCTTCTGGATTTCAAAGATTTTCTCGTTGGTAAACCCTCTTCTCCTCAGACCTACGGAATTGATTCCGGCATAAGACATCGGCTCCCTTGCTACTTTTACGTAAGGCGGAATATCCTTTCTAACCAAGGTTCCTCCGGAAATCATCACATGCTTTCCGATTTTTCCGAACTGGTGAACGGCGGATAAGCCTCCCATCACGGTATAGTCGCCGATTTCCACATGGCCGGCAATACCACAACCGTTTACGATGATCACATGATCCCCGATCACACAGTCGTGTGCAATATGCGTGGTTGCCATAATCAGGCAGTTTTTCCCGATTTTTGTGAAGCCAAGCGCTTTTGTTCCCCGGTTTACCGTGACACATTCGCGGATGGTGGTTTCGTCGCCGATAATCACCTGGGTGTCCTCACCGTCAAATTTCAGGTCCTGGGGAATGGCCGAAATCACCGTTCCCGGGAAAATCCGGCAGTTTTTACCGATCCGGGCTCCGTCCATAATCGTCACGTTAGGACCGATCCAGGTTCCTTCCCCGATTTCTACATCCCCTGCAATGGTAGTGAATGGTTCTACGATTACATTTTTGCTGATTTTCGCACGCTTGTCTACGGCTGCTAACTGATGAATCATTTAATCAACTTTATTTTTTGCTACTTGGGCCATTAGTTCTGCTTCTACGGCTACCGCATCTCCCACGTAGCCGTATCCCTGCATATGAACAATTCCTCTTCTGATAGGCTCGATCAATTCGATTTTAAAGATCAGGGTATCTCCCGGGATTACTTTTCTCTTGAATTTTACTTTATCTATTTTGATAAAATAAGTAGAATAGTTTTCAGGATCCGGAACGCTTGCCAGTACCAGGATTCCTCCGGTCTGTGCCAGCGCTTCCACCTGCAAAACGCCCGGCATCACCGGCTCTTTCGGGAAATGTCCGACAAAGAACGGCTCGTTCATCGTTACATTTTTCAGTCCTACGACGTGCGAATCCGAAAGCTCAAGGATTTTATCGATCAATAAGAACGGCGGGCGATGCGGCATCAGCTTCATGATCCCGTTGATATCGAATACCGGTTCTTTGGTCAGATCGAAATCCGGAACGTTCTTCTTTTTCTGCAGCTTCCACTGGCGGTTCAGCCTTTTCGCAAACTGGGTATTTACATAATGTCCCGGTTTATTGGCAATGACTTTACCTTTTATTTTTACCCCTGCCAAAGCAAGATCACCGATTACATCGAGTAACTTATGCCGTGCCGCTTCGTTGGGATAGTTTAAAGTAAGGTTATCAAGAATTCCGTTCGGTCTTATGGAAACATTGTCTTTTCCGAAAGCTTTTTTCAGCTTTTCCGTGGTTTCCGGTGTAAGATCTTTATCTACATAGACGATTGCATTGGAAATATCCCCGCCTTTGATCAGTCCGTGATCCAACAACATTTCCAGCTCATGTAAGAAGCTGAAGGTCCGGGCTGATGAAATTTCGTCTTTGAATTCTGATATATTTTTAAGAGTGGCATTCTGGGTCCCCAGTACTTTTGTTCCGAAATCCACCATGGTCGTCACTTCATACGTATCTGAAGGAATGATGGTAATTTCGGATCCTGTAGCCGGATCGCTGTAGGTAAGCACTTCTTTTACCACGAGGTATTCCCGGGCGGTATTCTGCTCAACAATGCCTACACTTTCGATGGCTTCTACAAAGAATTTTGAAGATCCGTCCAAAATCGGCGGCTCGGAAGCGTCCATTTCCAGAAGGGCATTGTCCACATCACATCCTACCAAAGCAGCAAGAAGATGCTCGCAGGTATTGATTTTAACGCCCAGCTTCTCCAGTGTCGTCCCTCTTTCCGTAGCCACAACATAGTTTACATCTGCTTCCACCTGAGGATGCCCTTCAAGGTCGGTTCTTACAAAAACAAAACCTGTGTTTTCCTTGGCAGGTTTTATGGTTAGTTTTACTTCTTTACCAGTATGAAGTCCGATTCCGGAAAGGGTCACTTCCTGCTGAAGTGTTTTTTGCATATCACTCATTAGTTTTATCTTTTGAGGTCTTCTCAAGATTGTTTATTCTTTTTACGATTTCAGGAAGGTTTCTGAAATGGACGTAGCTTCTGAGGTAATCGTTATAGGTAATGGCAGGCGATCCGTAAACGGTCTCTTTATCATTCACATGGGTATTTACGCCGCTCTGGGCCTGGATTCTTACCTGGCTGCCGACTTTGATATGGCCTACGATGCCCACCTGGCCGCCGATCTGGTTCCAGTCGCCGATGGTGGTAGAGCCTGCGATTCCCGCCTGCGCGGCAATCACGTTATTTTTTCCTATTTTTACGTTGTGGGCAATCTGGATGAGGTTATCGATCTTTGTTCCTTTCCCGATGATGGTAGAACCGATGGTTGCCCGGTCGATGCTGCAGTTGGAACCGATTTCCACGTCATCTTCAATAATTACATTTCCCAGCTGCGGAATTTTTTTAAAGCCTTCCGGCGTCGGCTGGAAACCGAATCCGTCGCCTCCGATCACGGTATTGGAATGCACGATGCAGTTATCCCCGATAATACAGTAGTCATAAATCCTTGCTCCGCTGTCGATCTTACAGTTTTTTCCGATCTTTACGCCTTTACCAATATATACCTGCGGGTAGATCTGGGTTCCTTCGCCGATTTTAGCTTTTTCAGAAATATAGGTAAAGGTTCCTATGTAAACATGATCTCCCAATATGGCGGTTTCATGAATGGAAGCTCCGTCTTCAATACCGCTTTTCCGGCCCTGCATTTCCTGATACAGGTTCATCAGGATCTGGAATGAAAGATAGGCATCCTTTACAGCAATAACGGTAGGCAGGTAGGCCTCTTTGGTTAAAAGGTTTTCCGAAACAATGATCACGGAACACTTTGAAGTCTCCAGATACGGGATAAACCGATCCTGTGCAATAAAAGAAAGATGGCCTGTTTCCCCGCCTTCAATGGGTGAAACTCCAGTAATAAGCGCATTTTCGTCACCTATTATTTTTCCGTCGATAAAACCTGCAATCTGCGAAGCTGTAAATTCCATATTCTGCAAAGATAAGAAATTCTGTAATTCGCAAACATCTTTTAATTTTAGGATTTTAATTTTTAATATTCTTTAAGAAATCGGGACGTCCATATCCCGGGGGAAAGTAAGGATATGGCGCTGGGTTTTATTGATCATCAGACCGGACAGCAGCTGGTCTTCGGATTCGTCCAGCCTTATTTTCTCACCGTTCTTCCGGAGGAGGTAAATCGGCTGCTTTTCAGCATCATAAGGGAGGAGTTTTCTTTTGATTTCATGTACCAGTTCATTCCCGTTATCGATTCCGAAAAATTCATTCGCCATTTTTATTTTTTCTTCAATAAATTCTTCTCCGAAGGCATGGGATGAAATAATGGTTTTCGGAAGGTTTCTCTGAATGACACAGGTACACCAGTAAGACAGTATCTTATCATCGGCATTCTGCCAGTTCTTCATGGCCTGGATAATATCGTTGTCATCAAGCTGGGTAAACCGTTCCACATCTTCATCCGTAGCCGCACTTTTTTCACGGTAGAGGAAATACGTCAGGTTCTCGGTAGCCGGCAGATGAATGCCCTGAGAAACGAGGTATTTTGCCCTTTCCAGAATTTTGACCAAAATAAATTCGGCCAAGGCAGAGGTTTTGTGGTAATAGACCTGCCAGTACATGAACATCCGGGCCGTAAGGAAATTTTCGATGGAATAAATCCCTTTGGCATCGATCACCAGTTCGCCGTCATCGCAGACATTCATCATGGAAATAATCCGCTGGGTATTGATATTGCCCTCGGAGACGCCGGTGAAAAAGCTGTCGCGTTTGAGGTAATCCAGCCGGTCGACATCCAGCTGCGAGGAAATCAGCTGATTGAAGAATTTGCGGTGGTATTTCCCCTGGAACATTTCAATGGCACAGGACAGTTCGCCGTTGAACTGTTCGTTCAGGCGGTTCATCAGCAGCAGCGAAAGTTTTTCGTGGTGCCAGTCGTCCATCAGCATACATTCGAGGGCATGGGAGAACGGGCCGTGGCCGATGTCATGCATCAGAATAGCGAGCATTGCCCCCTTTTCTTCATCCTGCGAAATGCTGATCCCTTTCTGCTTCAGGGTCTCCAAAGCCGTAAACATCAGGTGCATGGCGCCCAAAGCATGGTGGAACCGGGTATGGGTAGCTCCGGGAAAAATAAGGTTCAGCAGACCGGTCTGCCCTATTCTTCTCAACCGCTGGAAGTAAGGATGCTCGATGATATCAAATAAAATTTCGTGGGGAATTTTGATAAACCCATGAACGGGATCATTGATGATTTTTAGCTTATTCTGCATTGGTAACGTCCGTATTTACAACAAATTTAGGAATTTTAAATTTGAGTTGCGATTAAATTTCATTAAACCAACCTGTTTTTCAAGGGATCGCCATTTTCTTATTCCGGACATTTAATCTTGACATTCTCTATTTACCTTTCCAAATAAAAAGTACACCCGTTGCCCAGTAAATGCTTAAGATCCCCGATTGCTTCAGAGAGATAAGTCTGGCAGCTGTTTTCAGATAAAATCCGCCTTTAATTTAATTAGCGGAAATATGCCGGAAATATGCGGTTATTTCATTAACTTATATTTAACTTTACGTCTGCGCATTTTGGCAGATTTTACCATTAAATGGTCAGCAATTTGATACAATAACCGTGTAAAAAATTAATTATGTCGGAAAAGATATTATGGATAGATGATGAAATAGATTTACTTAAACCTCACATCGTTTTTCTCGAAAAAAAGGGCTACCAGGTAACCCCTTTAAACAATGTAAACGAAGCTCTTGAACTGATGGACTCGGAGAAATTCGCCCTGGTCCTGATCGATGAAAATATGCCCGGAATTTCCGGACTGGAAGCTATTCCCATGCTCAAGGATAAAGACAATTCCCTGAAAATCGTTATGGTGACCAAAAGCGAAGAGGAACACATTATGGAAGAAGCCATCGGTTCGCAGATTGCCGATTACATCTTAAAACCGGTCAACCCGAACCAGATTTTGTTATCCTTAAAGAAAAACCTTCAGGAAGATAATCTGGTGGAGCAGAAAACGATTCTTCAGTACCAGCAGGAATTCAGAAACCTTTCGATGGAGCTCTCTTACCTGAGAACCTATCAGGAATGGGCGGAATATTATAAAAAAATTGTCAACTGGGAACTTAAATTCGATAAAGTAACGGATAATGAATTTGCAGACCTTCTTCAATCCCAGAAAGAGGAAGCCAACATCCAGTTTGCCAAATTTATCGAGAAGAGTTACGAAGACTGGCTTCACGATTCCGATAAGCCGATGATGAGCCATACGCTTTTCAAGGAAAAAGTAAAGCCGGAGGTTGAAAAAGACAAGGTTTTACTGCTGATGGTGGATAACCTCCGTTATGACCAGTGGAAAGTGGTAGAGCCCCTATTTACGAAATATTACAATAAAGTTTCCGAAGATTATTATTACAGTATTCTCCCGACTGCCACACAGTATGCAAGAAACTCTTTTTTCGCAGGGCTGATGCCATCTGAAATCGAAAAGCGTTTTCCGGACAAATGGTTTAATGATAATGAAGAAGGAAATAAAAACGAATACGAGCGGGACTTCCTGGAAGACCAGATGAAGAGGATCGGGCTCGGTTCCCGATCGATGAAATACCTGAAAGTGCTGAATGCAGATTTCGAGCGTAAGATTTATGACGATTTCAACCAGCACAAAAACAATGACCTGCTGGTGATCGTTTACAATTTTATCGATATCCTGTCCCACGCGAAAACGGATAACCATATTGTGGATCAGCTGATCCGTGACGATAAGACGTTCCGGTCTTTAACGCTGAACTGGTTTGAAAATTCATCATTGCTGAAAATTATTAAATTGGCAGCAGAAAACGGCTTCAAGCTGGTAATTACCACCGACCACGGGACGGTTTATGTAAAGAAACCGAGCAAGGTAGTCGGCGACCGGGAAACGTCCACCAACATCCGTTACAAGACCGGAAAAAGCCTGACCTATGACGACAGTGATGTGTGGGCAATTTCCAATCCTGAGAAACTGTTTTTACCGAAAGGAAATTTAAGCTCGAAATATATTTTTGCAAAGAATAATATCTTCCTGGCCTATCCTAAAAATTACAACCACTTTGTGAATTACTATAAGGAAACCTATCAGCACGGGGGAATTTCACTGGAAGAATGCATTATTCCGTTCAGTGTCCTGGAACCTAAATAGTCTATTTATTTTAAATGATATGAGGAGCGGAGAAAATATTTGATTTTTTCCGCTCCTTTTTTATTAATATTTTTAAGGCATGAAATTAATCACCTACAACGTCAACGGAATCCGGGCGGCATTTACCAAGGATTTCCTGGGCTGGCTGAAAACCGCCGACCCCGATGTCATCTGCGTCCAGGAAAGCAAGGCGGGGAACGACCAGATCGATATTGAAAGCCTTGAAAAGCTGGGCTACCACAGCTACTGGCATTCGGCCGTAAAAAAAGGCTACAGCGGCGTCGGAATCGCCTCAAAAATCAAACCCAACCATATAGAGTACGGCTGCGGCATCGAAAGCTACGACAGCGAAGGGAGAATCATCCGGGCAGACTTCGACGGTTTTTCTGCCATTTCGGTATACGTCCCTTCCGCATCCAATATTGAAAGGCTGGAATTCAAGATGCAGTTCTGCCGCGATTTCCTGGACTACATTAAAAACCTGAAGAAGGAAATCCCGAACCTCATCATTTCAGGGGATTTCAACATCTGCCACGAAGCGATCGACATCCATGATCCCGTGCGCCTGAAAAACGTTTCCGGATTTCTACCGATGGAACGGGAATGGATGACGGATTTCATCAATGAATGTGAACTGATCGACAGTTTCCGGTTTTTCAACAGTGAGCCGGATCATTATACCTGGTGGAGCTACCGGCAGAATGCCCGTGGGAAAAACAAAGGCTGGCGGCTCGATTACAATTTCACTTCCTACAGCCTGAAAGACAAGCTTACAAGAGCTGTTATTTTAAAGGAAGCCGTGCATTCCGACCATTGCCCGGCAATGGTGGAGCTGAGCCTTTAAAGATTTTGTGGTACAAGAACCGTAGGTTTTAAGAATTTAAGGTCATCTTCAAAAGTATTGCAGTGAATCCGGAAAAAAGGCCGTTCCACGAATTGTGAAGCGGCCTTTTTAGTCTGATTTTGTTCAGATAAAATCTTAATGATCTGAGCTTCTGAAAATTTACTGCTTTTCATAAGCTTTCAAATTTAAAAACTATATTTTTAAATGTTCCGGTTTTGGGGGAAGATTACACAACTATTAATTTTATGATGTAATCAAAATTAATTTTCTTTCAGAAAGTAGTTTACATATTGACCATTCATTCCCAGTGGAATTATTTCATCTCCGTGAATCTTCCAATATTCATTTTCAAAAACTCTTTTCTGCTCAAAAATTATATCAAAATAATTTACCTTAGAATTTGTTACTTTTATAATAGGAGAATGTAATCCAATTGTATTTACAAGAAAAAATGAGATTGGCTTTTCTTTTATAATAGATTTGTCAAATTGATCTCTATAAACAATTGTATCTTGCCTATCATTAATTACATATAAATGATAATCAATAATATCTTGCTTAGAATCTCTTACTTGAAAAGTTACATTTTTATTTTTTTTTAAATTTTCCTTAACAATAATTTTAGATCTTTGTGGACTACTATCTAATACTAAGATCGTATCATTTCTCAATTGCCAATTACCTTCAATCTCACTTCTACCTCCCATATGGATTTGATTATTGTACTTAAATTTCCCATTTACTTTAAGTTCTATACTTTCAGAAAAGAAACGATTCTTATATGAGTAAACTTTTGTATCTGTTTGTGAAAAACTTGTTGTAAAAACAAGCATAAATATTATAATATTGTATTTTTTCATTTAATCTTTTTTTGTTGTCCTTTTTTGAAATCATTTTCCCAGCCCTTATAAACTTCATCTATTTTAGTATTATTTTCTCCAGCTATAATTGTTTTTTGAATTAGTTGTTTTCCTGCTTCTGAATTAATATCAATTGGTCCATTTTTTAGTCCTTCATAACTTATTATATTATTTGCCTTCCCAAAATCTCTAACATTTTGATCATTCATTTTTAATGGATATCCATCTTTTAAAGTTTCAGGTGATTCGAAAAACCTCTTCCCAACGGTTAATGCTCTTTCTCTATTATAGGATTCTGTTTCATCCGTAATATCATATAATCTCCCATAGCCTAAATCATCAACCATTAGAGATACCGCGCCACTTTCAAATTGAGATGCATGTTTCAATTCATGACCCACTACTCCAATACTATTATCTCCGATACTTATGCTCACTTCATTTTTAGATAGATTATAAAATGTTGCCCCGCCTTGCATTGAACTGTTTAAATAAACATTGTAAATCTGACTTGATGTCTCAAGTGCTATAATTTCATCAAGAATAGTATTATAAAAAGACAGTAATTTACCACCCAGTTCAGGACTGACCAATCCTTGATCAATAAACTTTTTAATATTATCAACATTTTCACTGATTTGGGTTTTATAATTTTTAACAATCTGATTTGAATCCTCTATTTTTCTTCCATCAGGATCTATATATCTTAAAGGATTGTTTACGGCGTAAACAAAAGGAGAGGTATTTAAATATTTTTCATTTAATGGATCTACTGCAAACCATCTCCCAATATCCGCCATATACATCCGGGCCCCGAAATCATACATTCCCGTTTCCTGAAGCTCCTTGCCTCCGAATTTATACTTCACGTAGCTTCCCGCTCCGAAATACGAGTTCCCCGTTTTCAGGTGGTTCATCCCGAACGGATAATAATCGTTGTTGTCTTTAAGCTGAAGAGCGCCTGCGCTGTTTCTTGCGAAACTGACCCTTACATTTCCCAGATGGTCTTTGTACTGGTAAATATACTGATCATTTGTGTAATCGTAAAATCCTTCGGCGGTCGGCAGGAACTGCAGGTCGGCGGTTTTGGCTGCCGTTGCTGTAAATCCGCTCTGGTCGGGTGAAAATGTCTGCGGCTGCATCGCCCTTGCCGAGAACATTTCGCTGCTTCCCCCGCCTCCCGAATTCGGGGATTCCGTTTTGGAATACTGGAAGCCGTCCAGGCAATCCACCGTTGTTTTGGAAGTGGTGGTACCGGAAAAACCGGAAACTATGGTTGTATTTTCTTTTCTCAGCTTGGTGCCGTCTGCACCGTATTTGGTATTGATGGTAATGTCTTCGACACCGCCCCTGTTCAGGTGTAAGAAATCGGAGAGGTTGAGATGGTTGTATTTGATATCCATTCCTTTATCCGGCATTTCCGTCATATTTCCGTTCAGGTCGTATTTGATCAGCTGCCCGCCGCCTTCGTAGCCGGTCTGGTTGTAGGAATAATCATTGATGTTGGTGGCCTGGTTGCCGCTGTAATCGTATTTCAGTTTATCGATCAGCGTGGCGGTCGTGCTTCCGTATTCTGCAATGGCGGTCCTGTAAAGATCCGTGATGTTCCCGTTCACGTCATAATCCAGCGATTCGGTATTCTCCTTGCTGTAAGGATTGCCCGGGTTCTGGTAATAGCCGGCCGACAGGCGGTTCAATGCATCATAGGCGTACCCGTATCTTTTAGGTGCCAAAGGAGGATTAACCCCGATGGTTTCCACCGACCTCCAGTCTGTTTCGGCAATATTCCCGTTGTATCTTCCCGTTACATTTTTATTGGGAAACAAAGCCTGGTCGGGATTACCGATTCCGTCTTTCCGGTTATATTTCACTTTATAGGCAAACAGCTTCCCGCCCAGGTCGGAAACAGCCATCTGGTCTTTGTTTATTTCCGTCAGCCAGCCCCTGATGTTGTACGCATAATCGATGCTCTGCAGGCTGTTACCTACTTTTTTGTTTTTCAGCTCCGAAAGCTCGTTGTAAGTATTTTCCGCCAGCAGTTCTTCGGGTTTGCCGTCTACCTGGTGGTAATGCTGAAGAAGCCTGTTCTGAGGGTCATAAACAAACCTTTCTTTCACGGTCACTCCCGTCTCCCCCTGTTTTCTCAGGTGGTAAATGTTGGTTTTCTGAACCACGCCTGCAAAGTCCAGCAGGGATTCTGTTCTCGTATAGCCTCCCAGGTAATTTACCGAATGGGAACCGATGGCCCGGCCTTTTGTATCATACCAGATAAAATCCTTAGTCCAGCCATTATCTTCTATATTTTTGGTATAGGTAGCCGTCGGCAGCGTTTTCGTGCTTACCGCAGCATTTTGGGCATCCTGGCTTAATACATTTTCCCCTAGAATCTGTGTTGGGATGGTCACCTCACCCGGAAGCGGAGGATAGGTATCGTAATAATTGACGCTTAGAACCGTCATGCTTCCCGTTGGAAAGGCATTTTTGGTGTAATACACATCCATACCGTTCAGGGTAAAAGGAGTGGTGCTTCTTTCTTCATTGTTTCCCGCATTCGCTGCCATATTGTTAATAGCGGTCTGCATGGCCAACCGGGAAGCCGTATTAGCAAAAAATCCGGTATATACCACCCTTCCGAATTTGTCGTATTTGGTGAACATCCAGCCTTTTTTGGTAAAATTATTGATTGTTCCTGCAAGCATCGCATCTTGGGTTAATACGACCCTGTCCTGCTTGTCATACACGAGATATTCCCAGCCTTTTCCCGGAATTCTCTTTTCCGCCAATCTTCCAAAATCATCATAACGGTACTGGTAGCACAGGCTGTTTCGTTTGGTCTCGTCAATGGATGCCAATGCCGCTGCCAGTGGCGGAATTACAAAGGCCAGCTGGTTGTATTCGTTATAGACATAATACGTATTTACATCCTGCGTGCCGTCGTTTTTCCTAATGAGCACCGTCTGCCCTTTGCCGTTTTTATATTCGGTTGTGGTGTTTCCATCTTCATCGGTAACGGAAGTTTTCATCAGCGTATTTACCGGATAATAAGCGTCTGTAAAACCCAGCTGGGAATCGGTTCTCCCTTCCACCCATGTAGTGGAAATGCCGTATTTCTTTACTTCGGTTGCTGAAGTATTGGTATTGTAGCTGTAGGTAACCGGCTTGTCTTTCCATGCCTCGCCGACATTATAGCTTTTCTTAATCCTCGTTAAAGGTGCATTTTCGATCACCTGTTCCGAATATATTTTTTCTGCACCGTAGATCTCCGGATCGGCCGCATTGTTTAACGGGTTTTCATAAAATGCCCCGTTCTGGGTTCCGGTCTGGGGAACCGGCAGGTAAGATCTGGACTGCCTTCCGTACAGGTCGTATTCGATATGGCTTACCACATCTTTCTGTGCGGGGGAAGCCTTGATCCCGACAACCTGTCTGGGCCTTCCCAGGCCGTCGAAATATTGTACGGTTTCCGCCTTTTTAATGCAGTCTGCATCCAGGCAGTTCCTGGTATATATATAGTTTTGGGTACCGGTAGGTGATACGGTCTGGGCCAGGAACTGTCCGCAGGCCAGCAGAAAACCTCCGACGATTGATCTCTTTTTCATGATTTTTCTTTTTGAATAGTTAAACGGAGGGGTTTTAAGGAATATCAGGGATAAATTCTACCGGGGTGGTCACATCAATGGTAATGATGGTGCCATTGGGAATCGGAGTCGTGGAAGGCCGTCTGGCCCTGATGTTCCCGTTCGGATAGATGGTAATCTTCCAATCCCCGGAAGTTACCGTCCTTACAATCAGCCCTTCGGTAGCGATCATACAGCTCTCATCAATTTTCCCGATGGATTTCTCCGTCAGCCAGCTTATGCTGCTGTCATAAGGAAAGCTCATCCGGATTCTGAAATTGGATGTATCCGGCATGGTAACAGAGCCGCTAAGCAAAGCAGCGATATCATATCCTTTGGTAATGGTGCATGCCACAGGTCTGCATCCTGCCTGCTGATTGGCTGCGTTCTGGCCGTTAAGCTGGATATCCTGAGCCGCCTTCTGATTGGCATCCTGCTTACTGACAGAGGAGAAATATTTATCCGCAGGAACCAAGTAAGTATAATGATTAGGTAAATATCCTGCTCCGCAATTACTGGCTGTAAAATCTCCGCTCATCGCATCATTGGCAAACATCTGCGGTACATAATTATAGCTGTAGGTTTTAATCACTTTCCCATCTTTGTCATAAACCTTCGACATCCGGTGGGAAGAATCGTAGAGATAGGTTTCCCTTAATCCATTGGCGGCGGTTTTTGAAGTAATGCCGATAAGCGGATCATAGGTATAGGTCTCGACCTGGTAGCCCTTAAGGGCATTGTCTTTTCTTACATTATCCAATGCCTGGATCAAAGCCGGTTCACTGGAAGGGTCATTATCATCCGCATCGGATGCTGAAACGGCTGCCGTTACCGAAGCGAGACCGGAAACATCCTCATATTTCGCGCCTGTAATTTTTGCAATAGGCTGCGTCTGGTGATAACCCCAGATAGTTGCTGTAGGAATACCGTTTTCAGCTGTAAACTCCCGCAAATTTCCTTTGCTGTCATAATTATTAAAAATAACTCTCTTTGATGAGTTTTGATTGTTAATATTATAACTGAGCGCAGAGGTAGGATATAATGTCGCAGGATCATCCAGCCTGGTCTCTGCCTTCGTCATCACTTTTCCGTCATTTTTCATTTCGGTTTCCAGAGGAGTTCCTACTATATTGGCATTTAAAAGCTTTTGAACACTTTTCTCCAGTGCATATTTAATATTTTTTTCGATGATACTGCCGTCATACAAAGTCTCCTTACGATACACCAGATTGTTGTATTGGTTTTCATAAGTGTTTTCGCTTAAACTTACCAATGCCTGGGAACTTCCGTTGATGTAGTCTTTTACGGTTTTGCTTTCTTTTTTAAGGAGGACTTTACTGATAGCTTCTCCATGATATTTAATGGTATTCACAGGAAAGATTTCCGGCTCATAAGTGAAGGCAGTTTCCTGCAAAAGATTATTATTTACGCCATATACTTCCTGTTGTTTTAGCAGCCCGGCTCTTTTCATATAACTGCTGAAGTCGATTGAAGCATTGTTAATACCTAACAAATTACGCAGGTCGTTCGAATTATAGTAAGTATACCGGGTAAAACTGTTATCCATCATGTTGGTTACTTTCACATTGGAATACTGGATAACCCCAAGATCGTTATTTCCTCCCAGCATAGCCATTTCTCCAAGATCATCCGGCTCCAGCGTCAATCCGCTGGAAACCGAAGGATCCGAAAACTGATTATATTCATACTGTACCCATTTTGCAGGGGTAGTGGATCCCGCATCATAATTTTTTATACTTTTTATCCTTAAGCCGGCACCAAACGCATTCTTATGCTGTCTTGCTTGCTTGGTGGCATAAAAATCAACCTTACCATATCCCTGGATATTTCCTCTTACAATGCCTTTGTTAATCGTATTCAAAGGAACTTTATACACTCTTAGCGATGAAGAGCAATTAAAGGAATTGTTGGCATTTACAAAAGGTTCATACCCTATTACCACCCCGTCTAAACGCTGGAGGTCTATATCAAGAGAATAGGTAACCCCGGGTGGCGGCGCATGAAGCGGCGGGTATGATGAAATGGATGGGACTACAAATACATCGCCCTGATATCCGCCCGGGAAATTGAAAACTTCACTGGAAGCCGATTGCGCGCTGTCGAAAGTCCAGGTATATACTTTATCCAGATCATAATAGTTATAGCAGTTGCCGCTTATACATGGAGCAGGGTCTACCGCCACAGAATTACTCTCGAATTCGTATTCTATCCTTCCGCCCGTAGGAAGATTTATACTTTTCAGGGAATTGGAAGCAACTGTACTCGGAGTGGTGATGTCCGGAGTCATTAAAATACCTCCGCCCAAACTGCATGGTATATAGCCGTTAACATATCCTGAAGCATCTGTACCCGAACCGTTATTGGGAGTATAGTTGAAAGCGTATTTTTGAAGCAAATTATTATCCTTATCCAAACTCGAAAGCTCTTCTAATAGATTATTTATACCCCTTGAGAATGAATATTGACTGATGATATTATCGCTTTTGTCCTTTACTATTAATTTATCCATCTGATACCAGTCTATATCTCCTCTATTTTTTAAAGAATGAGACGTATTATTAGGAACATATGAAAAATTTATACTTCCATAATTTGTAACATTAATTTTTTTAATCTTATGCTGTTGTATAGTTCCTACAGCCTGATTTACCAGTTCAGTTGTTATTTCGTATTCAAATACAGCGATCTGTTGATTTTTATTATTGGTGATTTGGGTTAACAAAAACTCGCTGTTGTAGATTTTTTCTTGCCCTGAAGTACTACTGTTCGACAAATTAACGAACTTCATATAACCGATATTGATCTTATCAAACAGATACGTATTTCCATTGTCATCGATAATGGTAAATGACAAGATTTTACCAGGATTATTGGAATCTTTGGTCAAAAGAATCTTATTTTTTGACGGCTGCAACTGAATAGCCGTAAGCTGTCCTGTAATTTCATCCTTAGCAATATAAAATTTTCCGGTATTTCCTAAAAAACTGTAATTATATATTAGCGATATAGTTTCTGCAGGATAAGCACTCTCCACAATATAATCTTTATCGTACATGCTGGTACCTCTGAAAATACTTCCTCCATATTGAAGGTTCCATCCTCGTCCTACATCGGTGATCATTTTGAAAGCAGAGATGCCCTCTGTAGAGTAAGATAGGGACACCCCTATATTTAGATGATCTGAAGCCAACGGGATATTGGCTAATGGCAAGTTGACGTTAGGAACGCCGGTATGTATATTCGTATCGGAGTTCGTCAGAAGCGTGTTTTTTTGGAACTCCACCGGTTCTGTCTGGCTTTTGTATACATGAAAGGATAATAAGCCTGTTACAAATAAAATCTTATAAATATTTTTCCTCATCTCCATTATTTCTTAATTAATTTAGCACTCGCTGTTTTCCCGTCACCCGTCTTCACCGATACCAGGTAAGCCCCCTGGACCAGCGGCTGCGTATTGATCTTGGTTACTTTATTTTTTGTTTTAATGCTCTGGAGCTGCCTTCCGCCCATATCGTACACCGTAATCTCCGCTTCAAACTTTCCGTCATAGATGGTCCCTGAGCCTGTCGAAGGGAACCCAAGTTCCACATACGCATAATCGCTCACCGGGTTCGGGTAGATCCTGATATCCTGCTTTTCAATCAGCTGGTCAATCTGCTTATCGCCCAGCTTCACGATCTTCCAGTTCTCTTTGCCGAGCTCTTCGGCGCTGGTTCCGGCCAGGATGATCGAGCCGTCGCGGTTCAGCCTGATGTCGGAGAGCCTTTCCTCTCTTTTGTTTGATTCGCCTTTTACGTGCTTTCGCCACTGCTCGTTGCCGTTCTGGTCCAGGTATAGCATCCAGAACTTTTCATCATCCGTTTCGATCCTTCCTTCCGCCTGGGTATAACCGCCAAGTAAGATTCCCTTGGTCGATTTGTCA